>Ga0209262_10000285_pt1 | contig 25777 bp, 34 predicted proteins | sample Lowcelwee11metaG_FD_187171 | JGI IMG/M metagenome (GOLD analysis project Ga0209262, IMG submission 187171) | Freshwater pond sediment microbial communities from the University of Edinburgh, under environmental carbon perturbations - Low... | ecosystem: Environmental > Aquatic > Freshwater >... | reverse complement strand
CTGATTTGGTTCGGGCGGTGGGGGTGATTTTGGCGGCGGTGGCGCGTCCGGGGACTGGTGAGCAAGATGAACAAATGGCTGCGCATCCTCAAGCACCGGTGGCTCGACGCCTCGGACACCCGCCGCGCGGTGCCGGACGACATGGCCGAACGCCTGGCACAGCGCGTGGGCGCCAGCGAAGCCCGACACACCGGTGAGGTGCGCTTGTGCATTGAGGCGGCGCTGCCGTTGTCCTATCTGTGGCGCCTGCAACCGGCCAAACCGATCAAGACCCTGGTGCGTGAGCGCGCGGTGAGCTGGTTTGGCCGCATGGGCGTCTGGGACACCGAGCACAACAACGGCGTCTTGATCTACCTGCTGCTGGCCGAACACGCGATCGAATTCGTGGCCGACCGGGCCCTCGCGCAGTGGGTGGATCAGGCACTGTGGCAGGCCATCGTTGACCGGCTCGGTGCCCGCTTGCACCGGGGTGAAGTTGAAGACGGTCTGACGCAGGCGCTGGAGGAGGTTTCGGCGCTGCTGGTGGAGCACTTCCCTGCCCCATCCGAGACTTGGCGCGCCAACCAGCTGAGCAACAGCGTCGTGCGCGCCTGAAGCAGGCCTGCCGGCCGGCGTTCGGCCTACCGACGTTTCGGGGCGTCGAATCCGGTGCGGTTGTTCATGACAACTTGCAGTTCCTGCTGCAAGGCCTTGTTCATCTGGGCAAAGGTCTTGAGCTTGCGGGTGGTCTCACGCAAACGGTCGGCCATGCGTTTGGAGATCGCCAGCAGCAGGCGAGCCCCAACGCGGGGTTCGTCCTTGAGCAGTCGCATGAGGGCGGTTCGGGAAAGGACCGCCGCGTAGATGTCGGTAGTGGCGGTACAGGTGGCGGAGCGGGGCGCACCATCCAGCACGCCCATTTCGCCGATCAGATGCCCCGGCCCCATGATGTTGACGACCATGCTTTCGTTGAGACCGGGCAGCGCATTCTCTACCGCGATGTCGCCTTCGAGCACCAGCAGCATGTAGTCGTTCTGACGGATCTCACCTTCCTGGATGAACACCGTCCCGGACTTGATGCGCTTGGGTCGCATGTAGGCCACCACCTTCATGGCGTCCGCCAGCGTCAGATCGTCCAGCGCAGACGCCGTGACCAGAAGGCGCGCCGCTACTTCCTCGGGCGCCAGGTCCGGGCTTTCAAAAATCGACGACATGGCGGCGGTGGGAGTTGAGGCGGTTCGACAAGATGCCCGTATTGTGCGGGCTCACACCAGAAACCAGCAAAAAAAAGACCGGCCAACGACCGGTCTTTCTGGCGCAAACGCTCTGGGCGTTTTACTTTTTCTGGCGGTACTTGCGCAGTGCTGCGATCTGCGCGGCCATGACGGCGAGTTCGGACGTGGCCTTGGCCAGGTCGATATCGCTCTTGGCGTTCTTGACGGCTTCTTCGGCCTGCTTGCGTGCATCGCTGGCCTTGGCCTCGTCCAGATCCTTGCCGCGGATGGCGGTGTCGGACAGCACGGTGATGCAGTGGGGTTGCACTTCCAGAATGCCACCGGCCACAAACACGAACTCTTCGCCGCCATCGGCCTTCTCGATGCGCACGGCACCGGGCTTGATGCGGGTGATCAGCGGGATGTGGCCAGGCAGAATGCCCAGTTCACCCGCTTCGCCCGGCAGGGCCACGAACTTGGCTTCGCCGGAGAAGATCGACTCTTCGGCGCTGACCACATCGACGTGGATGGTGCTCATATGTACTCCTGTAAAAAGTCGAAGGAAAGCAAGTAATCGGGTGTCCGGCTAGGCGGTGCGCGGAGATGTGCTTTCGCACATAGCGCACCCCACAACGCCGGGCGCCCGAGTACGCCGCTTTACGCGACTTTTTTGGCCTTTTCGAAGGCTTCGTCGATCGAACCGACCATGTAGAAGGCCTGCTCGGGCAGGTGGTCGCATTCGCCGTTGGTGATCATCTTGAACCCACGGATGGTCTCCGACAGCGGCACGTATTTGCCGGGCGATCCGGTGAACACTTCAGCCACGTGGAACGGCTGGCTCAGGAAACGCTGGATCTTGCGCGCGCGGGCCACGGCCAGCTTGTCTTCTGGAGCCAGTTCGTCCATGCCCAGGATGGCGATGATGTCGCGCAGTTCCTTGTAGCGCTGCAGCGTGTTCTGCACCGAGCGGGCGGTTTCGTAGTGGTCCTGGCCAACGACCAGCGGGTCGAGCTGGCGGCTGGTCGAGTCCAGTGGGTCCACGGCCGGGTAGATACCCAGGGAAGCGATGTCACGCGACAGCACCACGGTCGAATCCAAGTGGGCGAAGGTGGTGGCAGGCGACGGGTCGGTCAAATCGTCGGCAGGCACGTAAACGGCCTGGATGGAAGTGATCGAGCCAACCTTGGTGGAGGTGATGCGCTCTTGCAGACGGCCCATTTCTTCGGCCAGCGTTGGCTGGTAGCCCACGGCGGAAGGCATGCGACCCAGCAGGGCGGACACCTCGGTACCGGCCAGCGTGAAACGGTAGATGTTGTCCACGAAGAACAGCACGTCACGGCCTTCGTCACGGAAGGACTCGGCGATGGTCAGACCGGTCAGGGCCACGCGCAGACGGTTGCCCGGGGGTTCGTTCATCTGCCCGTAGACCATGGCCACTTTGGAGTTGGGCAGGTTCTCAAGGTCAACCACCTTGGAGTCGGCCATCTCGTGGTAGAAGTCGTTGCCTTCGCGGGTACGCTCACCCACACCGGCGAACACCGACAGACCGCTGTGGGCCTTGGCGATGTTGTTGATGAGTTCCATCATGTTCACGGTCTTGCCCACACCGGCACCACCGAACAGACCCACCTTGCCGCCTTTGGCGAAGGGGCAGATCAGGTCGATCACCTTGATGCCGGTTTCCAGCAGCTCTTGCGAGGGGCTGAGTTCGTCATAGGCCGGAGCCTTGCGGTGGATGGAGGCGGTCAGGGTCTGGTCAACCGGGCCGCGCTCGTCGATGGGCGTGCCCAGCACGTCCATGATGCGACCCAAGGTGGCCTTGCCGACCGGCACCATGATGGGTTCTGCGGTGTTGGTCACCAGCATGCCGCGGCGCAGGCCGTCGGACGAGCCCAGCGCAATCGTGCGCACCACGCCGTCGCCCAGCTGTTGCTGGACTTCCAGCGTCAGGGCCGAGCCCTCCATTTTCAGGGCGTCATAAATGTGGGGCATCTGGTTGCGTGGGAATTCCACGTCAACCACGGCGCCGATACATTGGACGATCTTGCCTTGTACTTGAGACATGATGGATACCTTTTAAATTCTCTGGATTCTGTTGAACGGCTGCTTCAGACCGCTGCGGCGCCGGCGACGATTTCCGAAAGTTCTTTCGTGATCGCGGCTTGGCGGGTCTTGTTGTAGACCAGCTTGAGTTCGCCAATGACGCTGCCGGCGTTGTCGGTGGCGGCCTTCATGGCCACCATGCGCGCCGACTGCTCGGAGGCCATGTTTTCGGCCACGGCCTGGTAGACCTGGGCTTCCACATAACGCAGCAGCAACTCGTCGATCACGGCGGGAGCATCGGGTTCGTAGATGTAATCCCAGTCGCGTCCGCCAGCGCCATCCTGCAAGGTGCCTGCGTTCAACGGCAGCAGCTGCTCGGTCACGGCTTCCTGCTTCATCGTGTTGATGAATCGGGTGTAGCACAGGTAGACCGCGTTGATCCGGCCTTCGGTGTACGCATCCAGCAGTGCCTTCACGGGGCCGATCAGCTTGTCCAGATGGGGCGTGTCGCCCAGTCCGGTTGCGCTGGACACCACCTTGGCGTTGATGCGGTTGAGGAAACCGAGACCCTTGTTGCCAATGGCCACAGCCTCGGCACCCACGCCTTTGGCCTGCAGATCCTTGAGCTGGGTCGTCAGCGCCCGCAGCACGTTGGTGTTCATGCCACCGCACAGACCCTTGTCGGTCGTCACCACGACAAAACCTGCGGTCTTGGCGTCGTTGACCTTCATGAAGGCGTGCGTGTACTCGGGGTTAGCGCGGCTCAGGTTGCCGGTGATCTGGCGCACCTTTTCCGCGTAAGGCCGGGCCGCACGCATGCGTTCCTGCGCCTTGCGCATTTTGGAGGCGGCGACCATCTCCATGGCTTTGGTGATCTTCTTGGTGTTCTCCACCGATTTGATCTTGCCGCGTATTTCCTTGCCTGCTGCCATTGCTGCTCCTTTATCGGGTCAATGGGCCGGTTCAGTACGTGCCGGTTTTCTTGAACTCGGCAATGGCGGCGGCCAGCTGGGCTTCAGCATCCTTGTCCATGGCCTTGTCGTTTTCCAGCTTGGCCAGCAGGGCCGCGTACTTGTCCTTCAGGTGGGCGTGCATGCCGGCTTCGAAGGGCAGCACTTGCTTGATCTCGATGTCGTCGAGATAGCCCTTGTTCACGGCAAACAGCGTGGAGGCCATCAAAGCGATGGACTGCGGGCTGTACTGGGCCTGCTTCAGGAGTTCGGTCACGCGGGCACCGCGGTCGAGCTGCTTGCGGGTGGCTTCATCCAGGTCGGAAGCGAACTGCGCGAAGGCAGCCAGTTCACGGTACTGGGCCAGGTCGGTACGGATACCGCCGGACAGGCTCTTGATCAGCTTGGTCTGGGCAGCACCACCGACGCGCGACACCGAGATACCGGCGTTGATGGCGGGGCGAACACCGGCGTTGAACAGGCTGGTTTCCAGGAAGATCTGGCCGTCGGTGATCGAGATCACGTTGGTCGGAACGAAGGCGGACACGTCGCCAGCTTGCGTTTCGATGATGGGCAGTGCGGTTAGCGAACCGGTCTGGCCCTTGACTTCACCCTTGGTGAAGGCTTCGACGTAGTCGGCGTTCACGCGGGCAGCGCGCTCCAGCAGACGGCTGTGGAGATAGAACACGTCGCCGGGGTAGGCTTCACGGCCTGGCGGGCGGCGCAGCAGCAGCGACACCTGGCGGTAGGCCACAGCCTGCTTGGACAGGTCGTCGTACACGATCAGCGCATCTTGGCCGCGGTCGCGGAAGTACTCGCCCATGGTGCAGCCAGAGTAGGCCGACAGGTACTGCATGGCAGCGGATTCGGAAGCCGAGGCGGCCACGACGATGGTGTAGTCCATCGCGCCGGCTTGCTCCAGGGCACGCACCACGTTCTTGATCGACGAGGCCTTCTGGCCAATCGCGACGTAAACGCAGGTCATGTTCTGACCCTTCTGGTTGATGATGGCGTCGATGGCCACGGCCGTCTTGCCGGTCTGGCGGTCGCCAATGATCAGTTCGCGCTGGCCACGGCCGACGGGCACCATCGAGTCGATCGACTTCAGACCGGTCTGCACCGGCTGGTCCACCGATTTGCGGGCGATCACGCCCGGAGCGACCTTTTCGATCACGTCGGTCATCTTGGCATTGATCGGGCCTTTGCCGTCGATCGGAGCGCCCAGGGCGTTGACCACGCGGCCGATCAGCTCGGGGCCGACCGGCACTTCCAGAATGCGGCCCGTGCACTTGACGGTCTCGCCTTCGGAGATGTGTTCGTATTCACCCAGAATCACGGCGCCGACGGAGTCGCGCTCGAGGTTCAGAGCGAGGCCAAAGGAAGGCACGCCATCCTTGTTGGCCGGGAATTCCAGCATTTCGCCCTGCATCACATCGGACAGGCCGTGCACGCGGACGATACCGTCGGTCACCGACACCACGGTGCCCTGGTTGCGCACATCACTCGATGCGCCCAGGCCCTCGATGCGGGACTTGATCAGTTCAGAGATTTCGGCGGGATTGAGTTGCATGACTCTTTCCTTCTTTCGTTAAATGGGATGAGGGCGCGCCCGGGATTCGACCAACGGGCTTTAAGCCGTTAGCGCAACTTTCATTTGTTCCAGGCGGGCTTTGATCGAGGTGTCGAGCACCTCGTCACCCACCACCACGCGAACGCCACCGATCAGGTCGGGCTGGAGCTCGACCTTCAGGTTGAGCTTGCGTCCAAAGCGTTTTTCCAGCACACCCGAAAGATCGGCCAGCGCAGCGCTGTCCATCTCGAAGGCGCTGTGGACCACAGCGTCGGAACTGCCTTGCTGGGCGTTTTTCAACGCACGGAACTGCTCGGCGATTTCGGGCAAAGCGGCCAGTCGACCGTTCTCGATCACGATGCGCAGAAAATTCTGCGCTGCCGTGGACAAGCCGGCCTTGAGCACGCCGGTGATGACACCGAACACCTGCTCGCTGGAAGCCTTGGGGCTGTCGGCGAACTGACGCAACTGCTCGTTGCTGGCAATGGCTGCCAGCTCATCAAGCCAGACAGCGGTGCCGGCGGCATCTGCGCCAGCGGCTTTGAACAGCGCGTCCGCATAAGGACGGGCGATGGTTGCGATTTCGGCCATGGTCTACCTGTGGATGCCTGCTGGGGGAAGCGTGGAGGATCGCGGGATCAGAGTTCGGTCTTCAGGCGACCCAGCAACTCGGCGTGAACACCGGCGTTGACTTCGCGCTTGAGGATCTGCTCGGCACCTTTGACCGCCAGGGAAGCCACTTCTTCGCGCAGCGCTTCACGGGCCTTGACGACCTGAGCTTGTGCTTCCTGATGAGCAGCGGCCACGATCTTGGCGGCTTCTTCGGTCGCACGCGCCTTGGCCTCTTCGATCACGGTCTGCGCACGGCGCTCGGCGTCGGCCAGACGAATGGCGGACTCGTTGCGCGATTGGCTCAACTCTTCTTCCACGCGCTTGTTGGCGACAGCGAGCTCGGACTTGGCTTTTTCAGCCGAGGCCAAGCCTTCGGAAATCTTCAACGCACGCTCATCAAGGGCTTTGGCGATGGGTGGCCACACGAAGGTCATCGTGAACCACACCAGGATCGCAAAGACGACGGCCTGCGCGAAGAGGGTTGCATTGATATTCATCGCAACGCCTTTCTGTGTGTTGACAAGGGAGTAGACGCGCTTGCTGCGGCATCGGCGGCGCTGGCACGACCGGACTCAGGGCCCCGGTCACTCCTGGCCGCCGCGCACGGCAGCAAGAACCATCAGGCCAGCGTGAAGGGGTTGGCGAAGGCGAACAGCAGGGCGATGGCCACGCCGATCAGGAAGGCGGCGTCGATCAGGCCGGCCAGCAGGAACATCTTGGTTTGCAGGTCGTTCATCAGCTCAGGCTGACGGGCGCCGGACTCGAGGAACTTGCCGCCCATCATGCCGATGCCAACCGAAGCGCCCAAGGCACCCAGACCGACGATAAGACCGCAAGCCAGTGCGACGAGACCCAGAACGTTTTCCATGATGTTTCCTTTGAGATGGAGAAAAGATTAAAGAGAAAGGGAGAGAGAAAACTCAGCGAACGGGAAACCCGCGCCGCTTAGTGAGCGTCATGCGCCTGCCCGAGGTAAATCAGGGCCAGCATCATGAAAATGAACGCCTGCAAGGTGATGATCAAAATATGGAAGATGGTCCACACCGTGCCTGCGATCACATGTCCGATGAAGAACAGTCCACCGCTGAGCGAGAAGGCAGCAAAACCACCCAGCAACGCAATCAGCATGAACACCAGCTCACCCGCGAACATGTTGCCAAACAACCGCATGCCGTGTGAAACCGTCTTGGCCACGAACTCGATCATTTGCATAGAAAAATTCACCACACCCAGCAGCAGGGCCGCGATCGGGTTCTTGCTGGTGCCGAACGGAGCGGTCACCAACTCGTGCGACCAGCCGCCGATGCCTTTGATCTTGATGTTGTAGAACAGGCACAGCAACAGCACAGAGATCGACAGACCCAGCGTGGTCGACAGATCAGCGGTGGGCACAACACGGAGGTAGGCATGGTGCGGATCGTGGCCGGTGGCGGAGTAGTACTCGGCCCAAAGACGCGGCAACAGATCGACCGGCAGCATGTCCATGAAGTTCATCATGAAGATCCAGACGAACACCGTCAGCGCCAGAGGAGCTACCAGCTTGCGGCTCTTGGCGTTGTGGATCACCGACTTGGCCTGGCCATCCACCATTTCAACCAGCATTTCCACGGCGGCCTGGAAGCGGCCCGGCGTGCCGGCCGAGGCCTTGCGCGCGGCGCGCCAGAGCAGGAAACACACGAAAGCGCCGAGCACCACACTGAACACCACGGAGTCCATGTTGATGATCGAAAAATCCACAATGGATTGCTGCTTTTCACCCGAGTTGTTCAAGTGAACCAGGTGGTGCCGGATGTATTCACCCGGGGTGATTGCGTTACCTTCAGCAGCCATGTTTGTTTGCGTCCATCAACCGATTTATTCAACGACGGGCCTGGATCCAGAATCCAAACCAGTACACCTTCAACACAATCACCAGGCCCGCCACCAAGGCCAGCCAGTTCAGGTCGGGAACGATTCTGGGCGCTGACCACAACATGGCCACCGTCAACAGAATCTTGACCCCCTCCCACAAAACAAAACTCATGAACATCGAGATCACATGCCCCGCCGATCGACGGGACAAAGCACTCGACGTCATTCCCCAGGCCATCAAGGCCGTCGGGATCACCACCGAGGCTGCGCCATACAACACCGATGTGGCCACTGGAACCGAGCGGGTGAACAACCACCCCAGAACTCCGACCACCAACCCCACCAGCACTTGCACACCGACCACACGCCAGGCCGACAACGCGGGCTGACTGCTTCGCCACTGCAACGCTTCTTCATGCGTGAGGGGCTTGAACTCGGGATCAACCGCCCCATCTTCCCAAACATCAGAGGCTCGCGACGTCGACCCCACCGGCGGTATTGTCGACATGGCAAATTACTGACAGGTTACAAAGGCATGCGATTTTGCACAGCCGTTGATTATACGTAGAAACCCCATCCTCTCGTCAAGGCGTCTGTCAGCGAGACGGTGCGTGCGCCAGCAGCGGCGGATAATTCCATTGCATGAACATCCCGATGCCGGGCACCACACCCGACCTGCCTCTTCCATTGCCTGAATCGCTGTGCCACCTGAACGGCGAGTATGTCCGGCTGTGTGATGCCAAGGTCAGCGTGCTGGATCGCGGCTTCATTTTTGGCGACGGGGTCTACGAGGTACTGCCCGCCTACGGAGGGCGCATTTTTCGCTTCGATCAGCACATGGCGCGGCTGGACCGCTCGCTCAACGCCTTGCGCATTGACAACCCGCACAGCCGCGCCGAATGGCTGGCCATTGCACGGCGTTTGATCGACGCACTCGTGGCATCCACCGGGGCACCCAAACAACTGGTTTACATCCAGATCACGCGCGGCGTGGCGCCACGCGACCACGTGATGTTGCCCGGCCTGCGGCCCACCGTGTTCGTGATGGCGAGCGAGATGAAGCAAGCCACGCCAGCCCAGCGCGAACAGGGGGTGAACTGTGTAAGCGCCGACGATTTCCGCTGGCAAAAGGCCCACATCAAAACCACCAGCCTGCTCGCAGCGGTGATGGCTCGTCAGATCAGCGCCGACGTGAGCGCGGTCGAGACCGTGATGTTTCGGGACGGTTTTCTGAGCGAGGCGGCGACCAGCAACGTGTGGGTGGTGAAAAACGGCGCGGTGATGGGCCCGCCCAAAGACCATTTGTTGCTTGAAGGCATACGCTTCAGTCTGATCGAAGAGATGTGCCAGGCGCAAGGCATCCCGTTCGAGTTGCGACGCATCACCCGCGCCGAAGTGCTGGACGCCGACGAGCTGATGTTGTCGTCCGCCACCAAAGAGGTCTTGCCCATCACCACCTTGGACGACCAGCCTGTGGGCCGCAGCGCCACGCGTGGTCGCCCGGGCCCGATCTACACCTGCCTGTACGCCGCCTACCAGCAGGCCAAGGCCAGCCAATCGATTTAAGGAGCACCCTCATGGACCTGCCCCGCGAAATTCCACCCGAACAATCGCTCATTGAATACCCCTGCCGTTTCCCTATCAAAGTGATGGGCGCCAACGTGGACGGCTACGTCACGGCCATGACCCATGTGGCCAAGGCCTTCGACCCCAGCTTCGACGCCTCAACCATCGAGCTGCGGCCCAGCAAGGCCGGCAACTACATGGGCCTGACGTTGTCGGTGTACGTGACCAGCCGCGAACAGCTCGACGAGTTGTACCGCACGCTGACCACGCACCCGATGGTCAAGATCGTTCTCTGAAGATGCAGATCCGCAACCTCGGCCGGGTGGATTACGCACCCACCTATGACGCCATGGTGGCGTTCACCGAGGCGCGCACCGTTGACACGCCCGACGAACTCTGGGTCTGCGAGCACCCGCCCGTGTTCACCCAGGGCATCGCCGGCAAGGACAACCACCTGCTCGCCCCCGGCGACATCCCGGTGGTCAAGACCAACCGTGGCGGCCAGGTGACTTACCACGGCCCGGGTCAGGTGGTGGTCTACCCGCTGATCGACCTGCAGCGCGCTGGCTACTTCGTCAAGGAGTACGTCTACCGCATCGAAGAAGCTGTGATTCGCACCCTGATCCATTTCGGCGTGACCGGTCACCGTGTGGGTGGCGCACCGGGTATTTACGTAAAGCTGGACGACCCGTTCAGCCACGCCCTGCTGCCGCAACGCCCGCAAAAAAAAGTGGACGGCCAGCCCGCAGCCGATCCGGACTTCACCGGCCTGGGCAAGATCGCCGCGCTGGGCATCAAGGTCAGCCGCCATTGCACCTACCACGGTGTGGCGCTCAACGTGGCCATGGACCTGCAGCCCTACTGGCGCATCAACCCGTGTGGGTATGCCGGCCTGCAGACGGTGGACCTTTCTACAATCGGGGTCGCCGTTTCATGGGATGAAGCGGCCCAGGTCCTGAGCCAGAAGCTCGGCGCCACCCTCAGCCCTTGAACAATACAGCGCCACCCGCGCCCATGCCATGACCCGCCCCGACACCCCACAGGCAGCCGACACCACCGTCCGCGAAGCCCAGCCCGCCGCCGGCTACGACGCCACCGCCAAGCAGAAAAGTCAGGCCAAGACCTCACGCATCCCGATCAAGATCGTGCCATCCGAGGTGCTGAAGAAGCCCGAGTGGATCCGCGTCAAGGCCGGCTCGCCGACCACGCGCTTCTACGAAATCAAGGACGTGCTGCGCGCCAACAAGCTGGTCACGGTGTGCGAAGAAGCCAGCTGCCCCAACATCGGCGAGTGTTTCGGCAAAGGCACGGCGACCTTCATGATCATGGGCGACAAGTGCACGCGCCGCTGCCCGTTCTGCGACGTGGGCCACGGCCGCCCGGACCCGCTGGATGTGAACGAGCCCGAGAACCTGGCAAAGACGATCGCGGCACTCAAGCTGAAATACGTGGTGATCACCAGCGTGGACCGCGACGACCTGCGCGACGGCGGTGCCGGCCATTTCGTGGCCTGCATCGAGAAGACCCGCGAGCTGTCACCACAGACACAGATCGAGGTGCTGGTGCCCGACTTCCGCGGCCGCGACGACCGCGCGCTGGAGATCCTGAAAGCCGCGCCGCCGGACGTGATGAACCACAACCTGGAGACCGCGCCGCGCCTGTACAAGGAAGCGCGCCCGGGTTCTGACTACCAGTTCAGCCTGAACCTGCTGAAGAAGTTCAAAGCCCTGTTCCCGCACGTGCCCACCAAGAGCGGCCTGATGGTCGGCCTGGGCGAAACCGACGAAGAAATCCTGGAAGTCATGCGCGACATGCGCGCGCACAACATCGAGATGCTGACCATCGGCCAGTACCTCGCGCCCAGCGGCCACCACCTGCCGGTGCGCCGCTACGTGCACCCCGACACTTTCAAGATGTTCGAGGCCGAGGCCTACAAGATGGGTTTCACCCACGCCGCCGTGGGCGCGATGGTGCGCAGCTCGTACCACGCCGACCAGCAGGCACACGGTGTGCTGAACCCGGCGGGCACGTCCTGAAAAGTCCGCCCGTCTTCAGTCCCCGCCGTAACGGACACACCTGGGCTCGGGGCTGGGAATTTCGTTGCAGTGATCGAAGGCCTCGGGCTTGATGCCGCCACCGACGGTGTGAAACGGACCAAAGCACGCCAGGCTTTCCCGGTACAGGCGCCACCAGGTTTCGCAACTGGTTGTCGCCGTCACGCGTTCGATGGGTCGCTTGACCGGGGGTGACGGCGAAGTGTCAGGTGCAGGCGGAGGTGTCGAAGGCGTCGGAAGCACGGGCTCGACCTTACCGGCTCGCTCCCTCGCGCGCGCTGCCCTTTCTTCTGCTTCACGCCGCTGTTCCGGAGTCAGTTCGTACTGCCGGGATTCCATGCGGGTGGCCGAGCCCTTGTACCTGTCGGGGACCACGTCCGACCAATGCGTGCGCCCCTGATCGTCCACCCAGCGGTAGATGTCCGTGGCTTGAACATGTCCAAGGAAAGCTGCCGAGCCCAGAATCACGAGCAGGCGATGCAGAGTGTTCACAGCCGTCCCTTTCACAGAGTTCGACCTTGAAACCACGCAGAGACAAAGTCCCTGACCGAGGCATTCTGCCGACCCAATTCACTGTAACAAAGAAACAGCAGCTCAGATCAACGGCCGCAGGCCGATCATCCCCGGTCTGGCGGCAGCATCTTTTCCCACGCGGTGATGGCCTCAGCCGCGTACATCAGTGCCGGTCCACCCCCCATGTAGACGCAGACCGCCAGCATCTCTTCGAGCTCCGCGCGTGTACATTCCAGCCGGTGCAACGCCTTGACGTGAAAGCCGATGCAACCCGAGCAGCGTTGTGTGACGCCGATGGCCAGGGCGATCAACTCCTTCTGCTTGGCGCTCAGCACCCCGTCGGTGATGGCCGCCTTGGCCAGCGCACCGAAGCCGGCCATGGCCTCGGGCTGGGCCTTGCGAAACGGTGCCAAGCTGTCGTTGATGTCCTGGATCAGGCCGCTGTGATCAAACGTACTCATAACATGTCCTTATCAGAAAATATACCCAGTGGAGTATCAACTGTTCCCGCCCTCCATAGACTTGCGCTCCGTCAAATCTCTCGCAAGGAGTTCCAGACATGAGCGGCAATCTGCTGGCCATCGGCGCCATTGCGCTGTGGGCATCTCTGGCGGCGCTCGGGGTGGCTCTGTCGCACGTGCCGCCCTTCCTGCTCACCGGGCTGGCCCTGCTGGTGGGCAGCGTGATTGCCTTGCCGCTGTCGCGCTTCGACTGGCGCCAATGGCGCATCCCGCTCTCCACACTGGCGCTGGGGGTCTACGGTCTGTTCGGCTTCCACTTCCTGCTGTTCATCGCGCTGCGCCACGCACCACCGGTGCAGGCCAATCTGGTGAACTACCTTTGGCCGCTGGGCATCGTGGTCATGGCACCGCTGTTGCTGCCCGGTGTGTCGCTCACCACGCGCCATGTGCTGGCCGCGCTGATCGGCTTTGCCGGCGCAGTGCTGGCCATACTCGGGCGCGGCAGCGCCGGTGAAGCGGTCTGGGCCTGGGGCTACATCCCGGCGCTCGGCTCGGCCTTCATCTGGGCCAGCTATTCGCTGCTGACAAAACGCGTGCGGGCATTCCCCACCGCGGCCATTGGCAGCTTTGCGCTGGCTTCGGGTCTGCTTTCACTGCTGTGCCATGCCTGGCTGGAACCCGCCACCGCGCTGTCGCCCCGCGACTGGGGCCTGATCACCTTGTTGGGACTGGGACCGCTGGGCGGTGCATTCTTCCTGTGGGACGCAGCGCTCAAACGCGGTGATGCGCGCCAGATCGGCGTGTTGAGCTTCCTCACGCCGCTGCTGTCCACGTTCACGCTGCTCTGGGTGCGTGGTGAAACGCCCAGCGCTTCGGTGGCCCTGGCCGCGGTGATGATCATCGGCGCGGCGGTGATGGCCACCAGGAGCCGCTGAAGCGCCCCAACCTGCCTCGCACGTCGCTGCGCGGTCACGCCACATTGGCGTGGCGCAGATCAATCGGCCTGATCCGGTGGCGGCGCCTCGTAGAGTTCCAGCGGCAGGCCATCGGGATCGGCAAAAAAAGTGAACCGCCGTTCCGTGTATTCATCCACCCGCACAGGCTCGACCTCCACGCCCTGCGCCTCCAGCGCGCGCTTGGCGGCCTCAATATCAAGGACCTCAAAGGCCAGGTGCCGCAGGCCCTGGGCCTCCGGATACGAGGGTCGGGGTGGTGCACCCGGAAACGAAAACAGTTCGATCTGTGAACCGTCGGGCAAGGCAAGGTCCAGCTTCCAGCTCTGGCGCGCCTCTCGGAAATGCTCACCGATCACAGGCAACCCCAGCACCTCGGTATAAAACCGCCGGGACCGCTCGACGTCCGAGCAGATGATCGCGGCGTGGTGGATGCGCAGCAGCACGAGCCTTCCCCCGCTCGTTCAATCGGCCATCAGTGCCGCGGGATCTTCCGCCACGAGCACGCTCTGGGCCCAGGCCTGCAAGCGCCCGGTGTCGCTGCGCAGAATTTGCTGCTTGACGGCCAGGATCTGCGACGGGTGCATGGAAAAACTGCGCAGGCCCAGGCCCAGCAGCAAACGGGTCATGGCCACGTCGCCGGCCATTTCGCCGCACACGCTCACGCCCTTGCCCTGGGCGCGGCATTGCGCGATGGTGCTGGCCAACAACTGCAGGACGGCCGGATGCACTGGGTCGTACAGGTGCGAAACGGCCTCGTCGGCGCGGTCGATGGCCAGCGTGTACTGGATCAGGTCGTTGGTGCCGATGGACAGAAAGTCGAAGTACCGCAGAAACAGCGGAATGGTGAGCGCCGCCGCAGGCACTTCGATCATGGCGCCCAGGCGCACCGGGCCGTAGGCCTGGCCCCGCGCATCGAGCTGCTCGCGGGCGCGGTCCACAAGCGCCAGCGTCTGGCGGATCTCGCTGGCGTGCGCCAGCATCGGTATGAGCAGGTTGATCGCGCCGTGCGCCGCAGCGCGCAGGATGGCCCGCAACTGCGCCAGAAACATGGTCGGCTCGGCCAGACTCCAGCGGATGGCGCGCAAGCCCAGCGCGGGGTTCAGGTGGTCTTCGCCTGCGCGCACGGGGGACCGGTCCAGGGGTTTGTCGGCGCCCACGTCCACCGTCCGGATGGTGACGGGCAGGCCCTGCATGCCCTCGACCGCACGGCGGTAGGCCTGGTACTGCTCTTCCTCGTCGGGCAGCTTGCCATTGCGCCCCATGAACAGAAATTCGGTGCGGAACAGGCCGACACCCACGGCGCCCGCCTTGAGCGCGGCGACGGCATCGTCGGGTTGCTCGATGTTGGCCAGCAGTTCGATCTTCTGTCCATCAAGCGTGACGGCCGGTGTGTTCTTCAGACGCGAGAGGCGCTCGCGCTCGACCTCACCCTGGCGCTGCTTGAAGCCGTACTCGGCCAGCAGAATCGCCGAAGGGTCGACCACCACAACACCGGCATCGCCATCGATGATGACCCAGTCGTCCTGGTTGATCAGGTGGCTGGCCGAACGCGCACCCACCACGGCCGGGATGTCCATGCTGCGCGCGACGATGGCGGTGTGGCTGGTCTTGCCGCCCACGTCCGTCACGAAGCCCGCAAACACGCTCTGCTTGAACTGCAGCATGTCGGCCGGCGACAGGTCGTGCGCGATCAGCACCAGTGGCACCTCGACCGAGGGATCGAACAGGGTGTCGCTCTTGCCGTCTGCGGCGGCGGGCTGCGGCGCCGCCACGGGCGAGGCCACGCCACGCATGAAGCGCAACATGCGCTCGACCACCTGCTCCAGATCGGCCTTGCGCTCACGCAAGTAGGGGTCTTCCATTTCGTCGAACTGGCGCGCGATCACCTCCAGCTGGGTGGTCAACGCCCATTCGGCGTTGTAGTGGCGGTCCACGATCCAGTGCTTGACGCCGTTCGTGAGCTGCTCGTCCTGCAGCAGCATGAGGTGCACATCGAGCAGCGCGCTGAGCTCGGGGTGGGCATCGTTGGAACCCAGCTCGCCCAGGCTCTGCTGCACGCGGCCGATCTCCTCGACCACCGCCTTGCGCGCCGAGCGCAACCGCTCGATCTCGGCCTCGACCTGCTCGGCCTTGACGAAATAGTGCGCCACGTCCACGCGGCTCGAAGCCACGATGACAGCTCGCCCGATGGCAATGCCCCGGGAAACCGCTAGGCCGTGGACGGTGAAGCTCATTTCGTCTCGAACCTGTCAAGGTGAGCACGAAGGGCCGTTTCGCCGCCGGGCCGCCCCAAGGCGAAACTGCCCCCTCGGGGGGCAGCGACCCGCGCAGCGGTGGAGCCCCGGGTCCACACCGCAGGTGGGGAAACGCAAGGGGGCCACACTGTCACTCTCCCTCGCCGAACTTGTCGTTGATCAGGGCGACGATGGCGTCCATCGCCTGCTGCTCGTCGGGGCCGTTGGTCTCGATCTCGACCGTGCTGCCGATCCCGGCGGCCAGCATCATCACGCCCATGATGCTCTTGGCGTTGATGCGGCGGTCGCCGCGCGACATCCAGACGTCGCAGCTGTGGCTGCCAGCGATTTTGGTGAGTTTGGCCGAGGCGCGTGCGTGCAGCCCGAGCTTATTGCTGATGGTCACGGTGGTCTTGATCATGGGTGGCTCTTCGGGCCTGGTTCTGGGGTGCGGTGACTGCCACTTGAATGACCCCTTGCGTGGCACCGATCATGGCGCGCGAAATCAAGGCGTCGAGCGACTCGTGGCGGTAGGACACGGTGCGCAGCAGCATGGGGAGGTTGACGCCGGCGATCAACTTGGAGCGCACACCATCCACCAGCTTCTGGGCCACGTTGCAGGGGGTGGCACCAAACACGTCGGTCACGACCAGGGTATTGGGCTTGTCGAGCTGGCGCAACAACGCACGGGCCTGCGCCAGCGATTCTTCGGGCGGAACATTGGGCTGGACATCCAGGGCCGACACCGCTTCCGCGCTGTCGGGAAACACATGCAGCACACACTGGCGCAGGGCCGAAGCCAGCGGGGCGTGCGCGATGATGAGGATGCCGTTCATGGCTGCAGTTTAGCCCCGCGACGAGATCACATGGCGCCGGTAGCCGCGCAAAAATCCCCCATACGCCAACAAACAGCACAGCCCGAACACGGCCACAGCGCCGCGGAAGCTGGACTCGGTGCTCCAGCCCATCGTGCCAAAAGCGTCCACCACCAGACCGATCGACCACTGGACGACAAAAATCCCGGCGAATATCACCAGGTTGAAGGCCGAGAGCGCCCGACCGGCCGCCTGGGGCGGCAACGCCTGCGCCACCGCGGGCTGCGACAACGCCACAAAGGTGCTGCTCACACAAAACGCGGCCCACAGCGGCCAGCCCGCATCAGCACCCAGCCAGACGATGGCGCCCAACACAAAAAAACTGATCGGCAGGCCCCAGGCGATCAAGCGCTCGGGCAAGAGGCCGCGGTGAGCCAGGTGGGGGTTGATCACGCCCCACAGCCAAAACGCCGCGAGCATGCACAGGTTGATGCCAAAAAGGCCCAGCGCCGACTGTTGCGGCGTATAGCCCGCCACCTTGACCATCCAGGGTCCCGCCCAGAGGGTTTGCACCGCCACCATGCCACCGTAGTTCACGAAGCCGATGGGCACCATCTGGCGAAAATACGGGTGGCGCCAGATCTCGCCGTAGCCGATGGCCTTGCCCGCAGCGGGCGCACCGGCGCCCCGGTGGGTGCGCCAGGTCGGCACGAGCGCTGCGATGCCCAGCATGGACACCACCACCAGCCCGGCGAGCAACCAGAACAAACCGCGCCAGCCCAGCAGCGGCATGAGCCACTGCACGGGCAGGGTGGACGCGACCATGCCGAACGAGCCGGTCATGAGCATCCAGGAATTGGCGCGCATCTGTGTGGCCGGACGCAGCCAGCGCCGGTAGCCCGTGAGCGGCGCCATCAGGCAGGCGCTCACACCCATGCCGGTCAGTACCCGCGCCGCGAGCAGGCCGGGGAAACTGGTGGCCGAGGCGAAGGCGGCGCAACCCAGCACCGCCACGCACAGGAATGCCAGGATGACGCGGCGCGGGCCATACCGGTCCAGCCAGGTGCCCAGCGGTATCTGCGTCAGCGCAAAACCGAAGAAGTAGCCTCCGGCCAGCAGGCCCAGGTCACTCGCCTGCAGCGAGAGCTCGGCCGTGAGCACCGGCGAGAGAGTGGCCGTGACGGCGCGCACCAGCGCCGAGAGAAAGTAGGCCAGCGCAAAGGCGATGAAGACCCACACCGCCGTGCGCGGTGCCAGCCATTCGTTGTCGGGCGCCGGTGCTGTCACTGAAGCGTTCATGGAGCCGGCAGACGCAAACCGGCGAAAAGCGCATCCACCGCCTCGTCAGGCAGCGTCACCCCGTACACCGCGACCTGGAACACCTGCGTGCCATGGGCGAAATAGGCTGCGCGTGTCTGCACCGGCTGGCCCTGCGGGTCCAGTCCCTGCGCACGCACACCCAGCACCGTGGTGGCACCGGCCACATTCACGGGCCAGCGACTGGCCGGATCATCGGCCGGCGTGGGCGTCACACGGATGGACTGCAGGCTGGCGCTGCGCCAGGCGGCCAGCGCGGTGGGCACCTGGGTGGCGTCGCCCACATCGGCCCAGGCCACAGCAAAGCGCAGGCCACCCGTTTCGCAGCTGTGCATGTGCAACTCGGTCGGCGTGCCGGCCAGTGGCGCCGGGCGCACCGCGCTCTCGGGCTTGCAGGGCAGCAGCGCCTGCAGCGGTGTGCCGTCCAGACGCAGCTCACGCCAGTTGAAGGTGGGGCTGCAGGCGCCCAGCGCCAACAGCAACGCCAGCCAGGCGGCGCGGGATGAATGCGACAACGGAGTCTCCGAAGAAAAAAGCGCGACAACCAGACGGTGCCGTCGCGGGCACAATGGCCCGATGAACGCTCTGGATGGTATCCGCATACTCGATTTGTCCCGTGTGCTCGCCGGCCCCTGGTGCACGCAGACGCTCGCCGATCTGGGCGCCGACGTGGTGAAGGTGGAGCGCCCGCCCGGCCCCGCCCACCTCGGCGGCGACGACACGCGCGGCTGGGGACCGCCCTTCCTGAAAGGCCGTGACGGCGCCGACACCGCCGAAGCCGCCTACTACCTCGGCGCCAACCGCAACAAGCGCTCCATCACCTGCGACATCGCGCAGCCCGAAGGCCAGGCGCTGATCCGCGAACTGGCGGCCAAGGCACACGTGTTCGTGGAGAACTACAAGGTCGGCGACATGGCGCGCTACGGGCTCGACTTTGCGTCGCTGCAGGCCCTTAACCCGAAGCTCGTCTACTGCTCCATCACCGGCTTCGGCCAGACCGGGCCGTACAAGGACCGCGCGGGTTACGACTACGCAATCCAGGGCATGGGCGGGCTGATGAGCGTGACCGGCGAGCGCGACGACCTGCCCGGCGGCGGCCCGCAAAAAGTGGGCGTGGCAGTCGCGGACCTGTTCACCGGCCTCTACGCCACGGTCGCCATCCAGGCCGCGCTGCGCCATGCCGAGCGCACCGGCGAGGGCCAACACATCGACATGGCCCTGCTCGACACCCAGGTCGCCATGCTGGCCAACCTCGGTGCCAACTACCTGGTGCGGGGCCGCGATGAGGGCAAGGTGCCCGGCCGCGCCGGCAACGCGCACGTCAACATCGTGCCCTACCAGGTGTTTGAGGTGGCACCGGACACACAGGGCCGGCCGCAGCACATCATCCTGGCGGTGGGTAACGACGGCCAGTTCGCCAAGTTCTGCGAAGTAGCCGGTCACCCGGAACTGGCGGCCGACGAACGCTTCGCCCGCAACCAGAACCGCGTGCGCCACCGGAACGTGCTGGTGCCCCTGCTGGAAGCGATCATGAAGACACGCGGCAAGGCCGAGTGGCTCGCCGCACTCGAAACCGCCAAGGTGCCCGGTGGCCCCATCAACAACCTGGCCGAGGTGTTTGCAGATCCGCAGGTGCAGCAGCGCGGCATGGTGCAAACCTGGCAGCACCCGCTGGCCGACGCGGTGGCCTTGGTGGCCAGCCCGATCAAACTCAGCGCCACCCCGGTGCGCAGCGACCTGCCGCCGCCACTGCTGGGCGAGCACACGGCAGGGGTGCTGGGCGACTGGCTGGCGTACACGCCAGAGCGCTTGTCGGAACTCCGCGCGCGCGGTATCGTCTGACGCTGTCCTGCACGGCCCCTCTTCCGGGCCCCTGACCCCCATTTGCCATGAGCACTACCGCAACCAAGCCCGAAGCCGCTCTCGCTCCAGTCAACCGTCCCAGCGCTTTGCCCAGCCCTGCCTCCTTGCGCGGCGCGGCCCAGGCCGCCGCGGCGCTCGGGGAACCCCTGGTGGTCATGACCACGCTGAGCGGCTGCCCCTATTGCGACCTGGTGCGCAACAGCTATTTGTTGCCCCTGCGGCGCGAGGGCAAGGTGCAGGCGGTGCAGATCGACATCCGCGACCGCACCAGCAACCTGCAAGGCTTCATGGGCGAAAACACCACCCCGGCCGAACAAGCCCGGCTGTGGAAAGCGCGTTTTGCTCCCACCGTGCTCTTCCTCGGCCCCAAAGGACAGGAACTGGCGGAACGACTGGTCGGGGTGGCGGTGCCGGATTTTTACGGGGACTACCTCGACGCCCGCCTCCTGGAAGCGCGCAAGCGGTTGAAGTCGACCAACACCGCCTGAGCTCCCGCCCCGTTAAACTTTCACCGGTTCCGTTGAACTCTGGTCGCGGAAAGCGGTCCATCCCCACTGATATTCGCCAACCATTGGCCGCCCCACCACACAGCTCCATTGAGCGATCGACACCCCATGCCATCCCGTTCCACCCCGCCCGTTCTGCCCACCCGCCGCCGCTCGATGGCGGCGCTGTTCGCTGTGGCGGCCATCGGCTCCGTTTTCGCGCTGAGTGGCTGCAGCACCAGTGACGCCGCGCCCGCCTCCACCTTTGTGCTGATCGACGGCAGCCAGTCCACCACCGCCGATCTCAAGGGCAAGGTGACACTGGTGAACTTCTGGGCCACGACCTGCGTCTCCTGCGTCAAGGAAATGCCGGCCTTGACCGCGACCTACAACAAGTACAAGGACCGGGGCTACGACACCGTGGCCGTGGCCATGAGCTACGACCCGCCCGCCTACGTGCTCAATTTCGTCAAGACCCGGCAGCTGCCCTTCAAAGTGGCGCTCGACAACACCGGGGAACTCGCGAAGTCCTGGGGCGACGTGAAGCTCACCCCGACCACCTACCTGCTGGACAAGCAAGGCAACATCGTCAAGCGGTTTGTCGGCGAACCCGACATGACGGCACTGCACAACCTGATCGAAGAGCTGCTGGCCAAGGGTTGAGGCCCATCCTTTCAGTTCTTCGCATGAAAAAGCCGGCGTCGTAAGAGCCGGCTTTTTTTGTCATTCGTGGGCACTGGAATGTGCTCTGCAAGCGACCGGTCCAGCGCATCAGTCCTTGCGGAAGTCGTCGTGGCAGGCCTTGCACGTCTGCCCCGCTGCACCAAACGCCGTCTTCACACTCTCCAGATTGCCCGTCTTCGAGGCAGCGGCCAGCTTGGACACTTCGCCCTGCATTTTTTCAGCGGCCGCGTTGAATTTGGCCTGCTCGGCCCAGATCGCGGGCAGTGCGCGGGTCTCACCTTTATCGGTCCCGGGGACGAAGCCCGCAAAAGGCAGTTTGCTGAGGGTCTCCACAAGGGCCGCGTTGTCCGCTGCCACCTTGGCATCAAACGGCGCCTTGCCACTGGCCATCGCGCCGATGCGCCCGAAGTGGGCCGACATCAACGTCATCGCGGCCTTGCGGTATTTGATCGCGTCTTCCGGTTTCTGGAACTGGGCCATGGCGGGCGCCGACAGGCTGACCGCTGCAACAGCCAATGCAAGAGAGGCAAGCGTTTTCATGGGGACTCCTGAGCAAGTGGGTTGGAGGTATTGTTGTAGCCCTTGCGTGCTACAACGCGCTGAGTCTTTGTGCTGTGGATTAGTTCCGCTGGAACCCCTGGCGCACCGCTTTCTCCATAATGCACGTGTCACCGCAGGAGGTTCGAACATGCACACCGTCCGCGTCTGGGATCTGCCCACCCGCCTGTTTCACTGGGCGCTGGTTTTCTGCGTCATCGGCCAGATCGTCACCGCCAATGTGGGCGGCAACTGGATGAACTGGCACCTGCGGCTGGGTTACGCCGTTTTAACCCTGTTGTTGTTCCGGTTGGTCTGGGGCTTTGTGGGCGGACACTGGTCGCGCTTCTCCAGCTTTCTGTATGGCCCCACCACGGTGCTGAACTACCTCAGGGGCCATGCCCGCCCGGAGCACCGCGTCGGTCACAACCCTCTGGGAGCGTTCTCCGTTTTCGGCCTGTTGGCCATCTTGTTGTTGCAGGTGGGGAGCGGTCTTTTCAGCGACGATGAGATTGCGTTCACCGGCCCACTGGTGAGCCTGGTCTCCGGGGAGACTGTCAGCCTGGCCACCAGTTACCACAAGAACGTGGGCAAGTTCATCGTGCTCGCCCTCGTGGTGCTGCATCTCCTGGCCATTGGTTACTACAGGTTCGCCAAGAAGGAAGACCTGGTACGGCCCATGATCGGGGGTGACAAGCAGGTCCCCACCGCCGTGACAAGCGCCCTGGATTCGGCGCAGTCGCGGCTGTGGGCTTTGGGCGTGTTGTGCCTGTGCGCTCTCGCGGTGTATGGACTGGTGGGTCTGGGTGCCAACACCGGGTTTTGACCGTCGGCGAACAGAAAGGCTTGTCGTATAGTCGTGACCCGGAATTGCCCGAGCACCTCGCATCCATGAACGAGTCCCCTGCCGAAGTCACCCTGCGCCTGGTCCACACCGGCGAGGACGTGGCCGTCATTCGAACGCTCTTTCTGGAGTACCAGGCCGATCTGGGCGTGGACCTGTGCTTCCAGGGCTTCGCCAACGAGCTGGAAACTCTGCCCGGCGATTACGAGGTACCCGGAGGTGGGTTGTTGCTGGCCTGTGTGGACGGGGCTCCCGCCGGCTGCTGTGCCTTCCGCCCGTTGATCAGCAGTGACCATCTCAACGCCTGCGAAATGAAACGCCTGTTTGTCCGGCGTGCGTTCCGGGGCTTTGGTCTGGGTCGCCAACTGGTCGAACGCATCATGACCCTGGCCCAGCTCGCGGGCTACACCACCATGCTGCTGGACACCCTGAGCGACATGGAGACGGCACGGGCCATGTACCAGGAAGCCGGTTTTGTCGAGGTGCCTCCCTACTACCACAACCCTTTGGCGGGTGCCCACTACCTCAAGGCCGTGCTCTAGGCTGGTGAACAGTCAGCGGGCAGAAAGCAGGAAAGGGCAGACCACCGGTTGGCGGCCTGCCCTTGATCCGGAGCGCCGATCTCAGCGACCGGCTTTGACCTGTGCCAGCAAGGTGTCGGCGTCGCTCACCTCGAACTGGCCCGGGCCTTCGATGTTCAGTGTCTTGACCACGCCATCCTTCACCAGCATGGAATAGCGGTTGCTGCGCAAACCCATGCCGCGCGCCGTCAGATCCAGCGTCAGGCCGGTGGCCTTCGCAAATTCCGCACTGCCGTCGGCCAGCATGCGCACCTTGTCGCCGGTTTTCTGGTCGCGCGCCCAGGCGCCCATCACAAACGCGTCGTTCACACTCAGACACCAGATCTCGTCAACGCCCGCCGCCTTGAGGGCATCGAACTGAGCCACATAGCCGGGCACATGTTTGGCCGAACAGGTGGGAGTGAACGCGCCGGGCAAGGCAAAAACCGCGATGGTCTTGCCAGCGCTGGCTTTGACTGTGTCAACCGGATTGGGGCCAATGCTGCAGCCTTCGCCCGCAACCTCGATGAACTCCATCAAGGTGGTAGCCGGAATCTTGTCGCCGATCTGAATCATGAATGCTCCTCGTTGTACTTGGTAAAGCCCTTCCGGGCCAGAATGGTCGACCCGCGAAAACACGGCGCCAGAAATGAAAAAAGCGACCGAATTGTCGGTCGCTTTTTCGTGTTGCGCTGCAGGGCGCAAAACAGGCTTACACCAGTGCGGCCTTTTGGACCAAGCGGGTGGCAACCCAGTTTTTGGTCTTTGACAGCGGACGGCTTTCGGTGATCTCGATCACGTCGCCCGTCTTGTATTCACCGGCTTCGTCGTGCGCGTGGTACTTGCTCGACTTGGCAACGATCTTGTCGTAGAGCTCGTGCTTCACACGGCGCTCGACCAGAACCGTCACGGTCTTGGCACGCTTGTCACTGACGACCTTGCCAATCAAGGTGCGCTTGAGGGATGTTTTAGCTTCCGTCATGGTTCGCTCCTTATTTGGCAGCAGCCGCTGCACGCTGTTGCTCGGCCAGGATGGTCTTGGCACGGGCAATGGCACGGCGGGTGTCGCCCAGCGTACCGGTGTTGTTGAGTTGTTGCGTGGCTTTTTGCATGCGCAGACCGAAATGGGCCTTTTGCAGCGATTTCACTTCGGCTTCGAGGCCGGCCACATCCTTTTGGCGCAGTTCAGCAGTTTTCATATCTTGTTCTCCTGAATCACTGACCCAACAGGCGCGTCACGAACGTGGTGCGCAGCGGAAGTTTGGCGGCGGCCAGCGTGAAAGCTTCACGAGCCAACTCTTCGGTCACACCCACGATTTCGTAGAGCACCTTGCCGGGCTGGATCTCAGCCACGTAGTACTCCACCGAACCCTTGCCGTTGCCCATACGGACTTCGGCAGGCTTCTGGGAAATCGGCTTGTCCGGGAACACGCGGATCCAGATGCGGCCGCCACGCTTCACGTGACGGGAAATCGCACGGCGTGCGGCTTCGATCTGGCGGGCCGTCAGGCGGCCGCGGTCGGTGGACTTGAGACCGAAGTCACCAAAAGCCACGGTGGCGCCACTGGTAGCGACGCCCGTGTTGCGGCCTTTTTGCTCTTTACGGTACTTGCGACGAGCGGGTTGCAACATGTTTATTCTCCTTTGCCGTCCGCAGCTGCAGATGCGGGTGCGTCTTTACGAACGCGCTTAACGGCGGGTTTGGTGTCACCACCCGTGGCTTCGGCAGGCTTGTCGCTGCCATCGGCCGGGGCGGCATTGGCGCCAGGACGGCGAACCGCAGCGCGCGCAGGAGGACCTGCGGGACGCTCGCGGCGCGGACCACGCGGACGACGATCTTCTTCAGAGCGCGGTGCTTCAACGGCCACAGGCGCATCGTTGCGACCCAGGGTGTCGCCCTTGTAGACCCAGACCTTGACACCGATGATGCCGTAAGTGGTCTTGGCTTCGGACGTGCCGTAGTCGATATCGGCGCGCAGGGTGTGAAGCGGCACGCGGCCTTCGCGGTACCACTCGCAGCGAGCGATTTCGATACCGTTCAGACGACCCGACGACATGATCTTGATGCCCAGGGCGCCCAGACGCATGGCGTTTTGCATGGCGCGCTTCATGGCGCGGCGGAACATGATGCGCTTTTCGAGCTGCTGCGTGATGCTGTCGGCGATCAGCTTGGCATCGATTTCAGGCTTGCGCACTTCTTCGATGTTGACCGCGACCGGCACGCCCAGCTTGGCGGCCAGTTCTTTCTTCAGCTTCTCGATGTCTTCACCCTTCTTGCCGATCACCACGCCCGGACGTGCCGAGTAAATGGTGATGCGGGCATTCTTGGCAGGACGCTCGATCACGACGCGGGAAACCGCGGCGTTTTTCAGCTTGCCCTTGAGGTACTCGCGCACCTTGATGTCTTCGGCCAGCATGCCGGCGAAGTCACGGTTGCTTGCGTACCAGCGACTTGCCCAGTTGCGCGAAATGGCGAGGCGGAACCCGGTGGGGTTGATTTTCTGTCCCATATTCCTGTGCCTCTTCAGTTGCCGACGGTCACATAGATGTGACACGTGGGTTTGCTGATACGGTTGCCACGGCCTTTGGCGCGGGCCGAGAAACGCTTGAGCGTGGTGCCTTGTTCGATGTAGATGGTCTTGACCCTCAATTCATCGATGTCGGCGCCG
>Ga0209262_10000282_pt1 | contig 25866 bp, 25 predicted proteins | sample Lowcelwee11metaG_FD_187171 | JGI IMG/M metagenome (GOLD analysis project Ga0209262, IMG submission 187171) | Freshwater pond sediment microbial communities from the University of Edinburgh, under environmental carbon perturbations - Low... | ecosystem: Environmental > Aquatic > Freshwater >... | reverse complement strand
AAAGAGTCTATCTCCTAGTAGTCACAGGGAACCTACTCCATTTGACTTAGATGGTTTTGTTGAACATAACGGAAGTACTGCGCTTCTAGTACGACAAGAAGAGAGTCGTCGAAGATTCTCTGAGACTCCAGCGCCACAACAAGAAGAACATCTTCAAGAGGTTCCTCCTTTAGATCAGGATGAATTGATTGCCTCTCTGGGATTATTCGGTTCGGGAAGAGGGATCGAGACGCCAGGCCCTACTCGTTCTAAAGCGTCAAAATGGACAACAACTGGAACAGGAGTTTCTCACAGCAGAAAATGTGGCGCTTATGTAGAACAACATGAGAGCTTGAACAGAGATAAAGATAAACTTCACATGCAAAGCTGCGCAAGCAGACTGGTAAATACTTTAACAGGACAAAAGATAGGAGATGAAAATAGTTTAGTCGATGTAGTGAAAAAAGAAGCTAAATCACTTTTTCAATCAATCATAAGTCAAGAATATGATGATTTCGCAGTAAAATTATTAGATATCAAGTCATCATCACTACAAAATTTTTCTTTTTGTGTAGCAGAAAAAGTAGAGCGGGAAATTTGCTGTTTTAAGGAGCTTGAGAAAAAAGAGCGTGTAATACAGGATCTCGACAAAGCAATTTTATCTGTTTTTCAAACAACGCGAGAAGAATTTTTTCGTATAGAAAAGGCTTGCGATGAAATAAATAATTATTTTGAAAGTTGGTGCCAAGTAGTTTTTTGTGGACCAGATGCTAAATTAGATCATTTAGATCCCGCAGTATGTTATCAGACTTGTGTAAAAGAAGAATTTGCAAATGCCCAATTTAGACGATCCATAAGTCAGAAGGTGGGGTCTCCTATAGATTGGGATCAAGGAGCAGCAAAAATAAAAGGAGCCATGTTAGGCGTTATTGAAGGGATTCGTTCTAAAAAAAATCTAGATTCTCTTTTGCAGGAATGGATCAAGGATTCAGAATAGCAGTATTTTCGGTTCCAAGAGGGGCTGGTAAAAGCTTAGGAACTCACCTTACGCAGTTCTTGTCTTTTCCTAGAAGATTAAAGATTTTTTCCTGTAGTTTTTCGAAATAGTAGTAAAGGACAGGTGTCAAAAGAAGGGTGAGGAGCTGAGAGATGATAAGCCCTCCAACAATTGCAAGTCCTAAAGAAATTCTTGTTTGTGCAATTGCTCCACCGACGCCGAGAGCGATGGGGACAGCTCCCATGATGGCTGAGACGGTGGTCATGATAATCGGTCGGAAACGGATGAGTGCAGCTTCCATGATGGCTTCCTCCGCCGATTTCCCCTCTTTTTCAACAGCGTTATTGGCAAAATCAACCATGATGATGCCGTTTTTAAGGACAATCCCAATAAGAAGGATAAGACCGACAAAGGAATAGAGCGAAAGGGTCTGATTGAAAATATAGAGGGTGAGTAGACCTCCAAGCAATGCGGGTGGTAGCGCGCTCATAACAGTGAGAGGATGGATGAAGCTTTCATAGAGGATGCCGAGGACGACATAAATTGCAAAAAAAGCAATGAGCAAAAGAAAGTTGAGGCTTTGGAATGACTGTTTAAAGACACTTGCGGTTCCAATGACTTCGCCATGAATTTGCGGGGGCATATTGGTTTCTGTGAGTTGGTGGATGCTTTCTAGAGAATTGCCTAGTGGGATGTTTTGGCCCGGATTAAACGAGATGTTTACAGCAGAGAGTCCGTTATAGTGATTGATTGTGAGAGGGCCTGCTGTTTCTATTGGATCTAGAATTTCGGAAAGAGGGACAAGTGCATTGGTTTGCGAGCGAACATAGAGACGAGAGAGAACGGTAGGATCTCGATAAAATTTGGGGAGTGTTTCTATAAGGACATCGTACGTATTGATATCGGCATTGATTTGCGAGATTTTATTGTCTGAATAGGCATATTGGAAAAAATCTTCGATTTGCTGGGCCGTTACATTGTAGTTGGATGCTTTGTCTCGATTGATGTGGAAAGACCATTGCGGCTGATGGATGCGAAGATCTGAGGAGACTTGAGAGAAGTTAGGATTCTCTTTCATTTGCTGGGTAAGCGTGGGGGCGTAAGTGTAGAGTTTTTTGCGATCAATACTCGTAAGAGAATATTGGTAAAGGGCTTGCGCAGTTGTTCCAACAGATAAGTTAATGAGGGGAAGAGGAGAGAGGAAAACGTTAATTCCGGAGAGATTGTGGTATTTTTTTGTCATTTCTCGGATGACAGGATACATGGGAAGACGTTCCTTGAAGGGTTTAAGACGGATAAAAAGAAGGCCTTCGTTGGGATTTGTAAAAGAACTGATCGAAATGAGTGAATCGACATTGGGATCTTTGATGGCGATTTGCGAGATTTCTTCATGATAGGTGTCCATTAGATAGGGCGATGTGCCATCGCGGGCAAGTGTCCATCCTTCGATAAATCCGACATCATCCGGGGGAAGAAAATCTTTGGGGATCATTCGATAGAGAACAAGAGAACAGACAATACTTAAACTTCCTAGAAAAAGCATAAAGAGTTTATGCCGCATCGCAAAGTGGAGACAGGGTTCGTAAAGTTTTTTCATTCGATCATTGATCGCATCTGCGATTTTTTCCATTCGGGTTTTGTTTTTTTCTGAATACGGTTTTACAAATCGGCTGGCGAGCATGGGAGTCAGTGAGAGTGAGATAAATCCCGAAATAAGGACGGCCGTAACAATGGTGATTGCAAATTCTCGAAATAGACGTCCAACAACGCCACCCATAAAGAGCATGGGAATAAAGGCTGCTGTCAAACAAATTGTCATACTTAAGACGGTGATGCTGATTTCCTTAGCGGCTTTAACGGCAGCTTCAAAAGGGGGCTCTCCCATTTGGACATGGCGGACATTGTTTTCCAAAACGACAATTGCATCATCGACGAGGAACCCAATTGATAAAGTGAGGGCAAGAAGAGACAGAATATCAATGCTAAATCCACAAACGAGCATAACAGCAAAAGTACCGCAGATAGACATTGGAAGAGCTAAAGAGGGGATGATTGTATTGAGTGATTTTCCGAGGAAAAGGTAAATAATGAGGACAACGAGGACGAAAGCGACCATAAGGGTCATTTTTACATCGTTGACACCCTCGATAATGGTCTCAGATTGATCATAGAGCCTATAAATTTTAAGAGTATCAGGCAGCTGAGGCTTCATTTCTGAGAGAATTCTATTTACATTTTCGACAATTTTTACAGTGTTTGCTCCTGCGAGTTTTCTGATGGCCAAAATGATGCAGATTTGATCCGCTTTTTGATCGATGTAATGCATAAAATATTTATCATCTTGGACGCTGTCGAGAGCTCTTCCAACATCTTTGATTTTGACGAGATTTCCGTTTTGGTTTTTGATCACAAGTTCATTGTAACCGGCAGCTTTCATCAGCTGGCCATCGACATCAATTGTAAAATCATCGCGTGCGCCCCAAAGAGTGCCAAGAGGGAGGTCGACGTTACCTTTTTCAAGTAAGTTGGCAACTTCATCAATGCCAATGTTTTTTGCGGCAAGCTTTTCAGGATCTACTTGAATGCGTGCAGCATAAGGCGAGCCATAGGTGAGGACTTGAGAGACTCCTTCGATCATGGAGAGGCGGTCTCCAATAAAGGTATTTCCATAATCATAAAGGTCGCCTAAGGTCATATTGGGATTGACAAGACAGAAATAGAGAATTGGTGTTGCTGCGGGATTGACTTTTTGATAGGTCGGGTTGTTGGGGAGATTGGAGGGGAGTTGGGGTTGCGCTGTTGAAATGGCCGCTTGAACATCAGTGGATGCGGCATCGATATTTCGATCGAGATCAAAGGTTAAAACAATTGTGCTCGATCCTGTATTGCTCGATGAAATCACCGATTGAATGCCTTGGATGGTCATAAATTGTTGTTCAAGAGGAGTTGCTACTGAATTGGCCATCGTTTCAGGGCTGGCTCCAGGATAACTGACACTGACTTGGATTGTGGGCATATCGACATCAGGCAAATCGCTGACGGGAAGAGACTGATAGGCGAGAATGCCAAAAAATAGAATCGAAAGCATGACTAAGATTGTCATGACAGGGCGGCGAATGAATGGTTCTGATAAGTTCATGTTTTATTGCTACCCGGTACAAATACTTTAGATCCTGAAAAAAGGTTCATTTGCCCTTCTAAGACAATTTTTTCTCCAGCTTTTATGCCATCAAGAATCACCACTTGATCATCTTGTCGTTGCCCGAGTTTTACTGTGCGTTGTTCTACTGTCATATCGTCTTTTACAACAAAAACAATTGGATTTGTCTGCGTCATTTGAACGGCTGTATAAGGAATTACAACGGCATCTTTTATGGTGTATAAAATAAGGCGGTTGCGAATGAATTGCCCCGGCCAAAGCTCTCGATTTACATTCTCGAAGATAGCGCGCAGTTTGATCATACCGGTCGATGCATCAACTGTGTTATCGAGCATGTAAAGAGCGCCTTCAAACATATTCTCCGTTGTAAAATCTTCGTAGGCAGCGAGCACTTTAAGTGTTTTATCTCGGTCTGCTTTTTGGATGCGGGGGAGCTGGAATTCGGGGATCGAAAAGGTAACAAAAATAGGAGCCATTTGATTCAAAGTAATGAGAGGGCTTTGGCAATTGACGCAAATTAAATTGCCATAATCGATGTTCAGGATGCCTGTCATTCCATCGATAGGAGCATAGATCCAGCAATAGTCGAGATTGATATTAGCACTATCAACTTGTCCTTGGTTTTCCATGAGGAGAGCTGTGTTTGCTGCCATATTTGCTTGAAGTGTTTCATAGTCGATTTGTGAATAGAACTCATCTTTCGTGAGCAAGCGATAACGTTTTACTTTTTCTTCAGCAAGTGCAAGGTTTGCTAATGTCTGTTCGAGAGCTCCTTGCGCTTGCTTGAGTGCTGCTTGGTAAGGTTTGGGGTCAATGGTAAAGAGAAGGTCTCCTTTTTTCACTTCTTGACCTTGATTGAAATAGACGCCAGTTAATTCTCCCTCAATCCGTGAGTATATGTTGATACTTGTCATAGATTGAACGTGACCTAGCGCTTCGATAAAAACAGGGGTATCTTGGGCGATTGCTTGACCGATTTGTACAGGATAAGAAGGGGTTGGCGGAGGAGCTTTTTTAGAATGACAGGAAGAAACCAAGAGAAGAAAAATCAAAAATTGTAGTGTGGACTTTTTGATTAACGTTGGCATATAGCATCCTCATTGGGGGTTCCGCATAAAGAGCCTGTGGCGTAGGCAATCGATGCAAGCGATGTAAACCAATTTTGCTGCGCCTCAGCTTTTTTGGATCGTGCATCGGCTAAAGAGCTTTGGGCAGACAAAACATCGAGAATTGTTTTTGTTCCTGCTTTGTAATTGGCAAGAGCGATATTGAATTCCAATTCTGCTGCCTTTAAATATTCATCCGTATCGGAAAGATTGAGCGCAGCGATTTTGACTCCCATATGAGAAGTTGTGACATTTTGAATGATTGAGAGTTCTGTTTGCAAAAGTTGTGCCTTGGAGAGTTCTACATTTGCTTCTGCATTGCGGACTCCGTTTTTATAATAGAAGCCATCAAAGAGAGGGAATGTGAGCGAAAGTTGTGCATACCAGTGCATGTTTTTCTCCTGCAATCCACCATTGAACCAGTAATGTCCCATATCAAGAGTGCTAGCTAACACTGGTAGAATTTGTCTTTTTGCATTGAGTAGAGCGGCTTCTTTAGAACGTAAGTTAGCTTGAGCTGCTAAAAAATCTTGTCTTTGTGTTTGCGCGATAGAGACAAGCTGATCAATACTTTCAAGAATTGGATCTGCGATAATCTGTTCGGGAAGAGGTTGTACTTTGAATGCAATATTTGCAGGGAGTCCAATGTCTACTGCCATTTGAGCAAAGCTGGTTTCTACATTTTGTCTTTGAGTATTTAAATTGATTCGGCTTTGTAAAAATTGTGTTCTTGCAGTGGCTACATCGCCTAAAGCAGCAAGTCCCAAGGCAAATTTCTCATTAGCGGCATCCAAAGACATTTGTGCGTTCGCAATATTGGCTTCATTTGCTCTTAAAGCAGCAAGTTGATAGAGATAACCATAATAATCATCCATAACAGTCTGGATGATTGTTTGAATTTCTTGGTTGTGGGTGAGATCCGCGTAGTAGAGAGCTTCTCTCGCTTCCATTGCAGCAGAGGTCCTTTGTCCGAAATCAAATAATGTATAGGTGAGGATGACATCTGGGCCCCCTTGCGTTGTTAAGAAATCAACAGGGGCCCCCAATGAAATAAATGTCCCTTTTTGCCTCATGTAAGAGGCGTCGAATTGAATGTCCGGATAAAAACTACTGAGGCTTTGTCCATATTGGGCGGCGGCAGCTCTTGCATTTGCCCAGGTTTGTTTTGTTTGTGGGTTGTTTTGTAATGCGATATCGAGGAGTTCTGCTAAATTTAAAGCGTTATTGCCAAAAGTTGAGGGGAGCATTGTTTTGCAATATTTAGAAGAGACAAGATGATTGCCCTTCATTGGTGTCCAAGATGAATACGGCGTTTCAGGAGCAAGCGACCAAGGGTCGATTGCATCGCGTGCGCATCCACACAAAAACAAACAAGCTAAAGAAATAGATGTTTTCCGTTTTATATAAATATGCAATTGATTGAACCGTTGTTTTTTTACATAGTTTACCTGGGTTTTTTTGTATACACAAACTACTTGAAGGATCGGTTTTTGATTGCGTCAGCTTTTTCTCAGAATGTTTGTCTTCGCGCGCGCCTTGCCTACTGGCAATGGTCGCTTGCTCCAGACGAAAATTCTGAGGAGCCTTCTTGCCAAATTCCCGATTCTTCAAGTAGTTTGTGTATAAATCTTTATGCATGGATTTTTAAAATATATTTTGGCACCATATTCAGTAGTGTATGAAACGGGTAAATCATTGGTTTTCTTTTTCTGGTTTTTTCCTTTTAGTGGGGGCTTTTATCCTTGGGTGGACTGCTCATATTTTGAAAGATTTTTCTCCAGTTTGGGCATTGGTCGGTTTCGTGATTTCTATAGGGCTTTGTATTTTAAGTCTTTTGCGTATTTTTAGTTTGTGGCTTACAGGAAAGAAGGGCCGTTTGGCTCAAGCAGTTCGTTGGATGCATGCGGCAGCTTTCGAGACTTTGGCGATTGTAGCGATTTTAGTACTTCATCCGATGAAATATTGGTATGGACGGCAAGTTGGGCGCGGTGCTCGAAATGGCCGGCCTATTTTATTAGTGCATGGCTATCTGCATGATAGTTCTGCATGGATTTATCAGAAAAAAAAGTTGGTGAAGGCAGGTTTTGGACCCATTTATTCGGTAAATTTAGCTCATCCTTTTCGCTCTATTCAAGTGTATGCAGAGATTCTTCGTAATTGGGCTGAGTATATTGAAAAGGAAACTGGACGGAGTGATTTAATTTTAATTGGGCATTCTATGGGGGGTCTTGTGAGCTCTTGGTACGCGACGCGGCTTGCAGTCAAAGGTACTGTAACAGACGTAATCACCATAGGTTCTCCTCTTTCAGGAACTTTAATTGCGAAATTCGCTGTGGGTCCTAATGCAAGAGAAATGGAAAGAGGGTCTCAGTTCATTGCAGGTCTTCAACAGGAAATCTTGGAGCATCGGGATACGAATTTTTATCACATTGCAACGGAAACAGATCAAATTGTTGTTCCTTATACTTCCGCTTTTTTAGAGGGTCCCCCCAAACAAAGACTGCTTCTTCAAGATGTTGGGCATGCCTCGCTTTTATTTTCTCCTCGTGTAGCGAAAAAGATAATTGAATGGCTTCAAGTTTCTTCCGATGGACTTTCATAAAATCATATTTGGTATATACTAGAATCGGTATATATGTCCTCTGTTATTTCTTCGAAGTTACTTTATCCCGTTTATCGTCCTTCCATTGGAAATAAAGAAAAAGAGTATGTAAATGCTTGTTTAGATTCCTCTTGGATTTCTTCAAAAGGAGAATTTATTGATCGATTCGAAAAACAATTTTCTAATTTTGTGGGAGCTCCCTATGCAACAAGTGTCTGTAATGGCACGGTAGCTTTACATTTAGCTCTTTTGTCTATTGGAATTTCGTCTGGGGATGAGGTGATTGTCCCTTCTTTCACTTATGTTGCCTCCGCCAATACAATTGTTCATGCAGGAGCAAAACCAATTTTTGTCGATTCATTAGAAACGAGTTGGCAAATGGATCCTGAAGAAATTACAAAAAAAATAACGCCGAGAACGAAAGCAGTAATGGTTGTTCATCTATATGGACATCCTTGCGATATGCAAAAAATTGTGAAGATTTGTCAACAGTATAAATTATTGCTGATTGAAGATTGCGCGGAAGCCTTTGGTACGTATTGCAATGGGATGCATGTGGGGAGCTTTGGAGAGGTCTCTACATATAGTTTTTTTGGCAATAAAAGCATCACTACAGGAGAGGGTGGAATGGTGACTTTTAAGAATGTGAGCGATTACGAGAGGGGAGTACGTTTAAAAACACAAGGAGTCTCTCGAGATAAATATTATTGGCATGACCTGATTGCATATAATTATCGGATGACAAATATTTGTGCTGCAATCGGTGTTGCTCAATTAGAAAAAGCGGAAACAATTCTGGCAAAAAAAAGACAGATTGCCATTTGGTATCACAGGAATTTACAAGGTCTTCCTTTACGAACTCATGTAGAAGTGGGTGATGTTGTCCATTCTTATTGGATGTACTCTATTTTGTTAGATATATGTGAAGAAAGAGACGCATTGAGGAATTATCTTTTAGAGCAAGGAATCGAGACAAGGCCTTTTTTCTTTCCTGTGCATCAAATGCCGATGTATAATACGCAGGAGGAATTCCCTGTGGCAGAGTCTTTAGCACAAAGAGGCATTAACTTGCCTAGCTATCCAGATCTTTCTGAAGAAGATGTAGGAGTTATTTCAAAGGCGATTTATAGTTTTTTTCATGAAGATTGCAATCTTTGATCATATCTTAAACCAAGGAGGATCTAGTCGTTATTTGCGTTGCTTATTGCCGGCATTAAAAGCAGCTAGACCGGATTGGAAGTTCGTTTTTTTTTGTAATGTACAATCGTTACAACGAGATGGGTTACAAGATGAGTTTGAAAAGGCGGGGATTGTATGTAGATCTCTCGTCTCTTCCCGTTTAGAGTCCTCTAAATTATTTTCTATTATTCCAAGAAGCGGAATGGTTTTATCGATTTTAAGGGAGAGGTGGAAGAGGCTGTTTTCCCGATTACCCCTTTTTTTTTCAGGAGCTGTAGAGAAAGAGATCGAGCGTTATTCGACATCATTTGATCTTCTTTTTTGCCCTTGGCCATATCTTGTGAAGTGTCCTTCAGTAAAATGCCCCCTTGTAGCCACCTTTCATGATTTTAATTTCCGCTATTATTTTACAGGTCCAACATTTTATCCTGCTCATTATGAATCGATGATGAAAGAAATTCCTCACTGGCTTCGAGCTTCTTTTCCAGTTGTCTCTACTGAATTTATTAAAACTGAACTGGAGAAATTTTATCCTGAAGAAGTTGGGAAGGTAAAAGTAATTCCTCTTTCATCTCTTAGTGCGTGCAGTTTGTTGGGCGTAGAAGAGGCAAGGGGAATCATTGAGAAAATGGAAATTTCAACTCCCTATATTCTCTATCCGACAAATATAAGTCCCCACAAAAATATTGGAGCTCTTTTGGGCGCCTTTGATCTTTTGAAAAAGCAGTTCCCCTCTCTGATTCTTGTCTTTGCGGGGTATGGCACAGAAGTTGTGAATGGGAAAGTGACATCATGTGGTGTGGAAAGAGGGAGAGAGAACCGAGATGTAATTGGGCTTGGATACATTTCAAATCTTCAAATGGATGCATTGGTTCGTTGCGCAGAAGTTGTTGTTTCAACTTCGTTATATGAGGCTGGGTGCGGCCCTGCGCTAGATGCATGGCTATCCGGAGTTCCTGTCGCTATGTCAAATATCCCCCCATATTTAGAACATTTTTCGTTTCTTGGCGTTAAGGCAAAAGTCTTTGATCCTCGATCATGTCAAGACATCGCTGAGAAAATCGGAGAAATTCTCACTCATCGCGAGAGTGCTCAACAAGACGCTCTTGATTCTAAGATCCAGATGCAGGCGTATGGGTGGAATAAGGTAGCAGAGCAATATATTTCCCTTTTTGAGTCATGTTTGAGATCCAATGAGTAGAGATCTCACTGTTTTTGGATGTGGGGGGCATGCAAGAAGCGTTCTTGATGTTTTTTTCACAGTTCGCCCGAATGCTTCCGTACTATTAATTGATCCTGATGCAAAACCTAATGAGAGAGTTCTTGGGTGTCCTGTAATGGCTTATTTGGATTCTTTACAGGCTCCCTTTTTTTTTGCGCTTGGGAGTCCATATGCAAGACAAGAATTATTAAATGCTTACGGGGAACATGAACTTATTTCGATTCTTTCTCCTAGGGCGTATGTGGGGTGTTGCACAACTCTTGCAAAAGGGGTCTTTATCGGCCACGGAGCGCACGTAGGGCCGGAAGCTTTTATCGGGAAGTGTGCGATCATTAATACAGGAGCTATTATTGAGCATGAGGTCATCATGGGCGATTTTTCCCATGCAGCCCCTCGATCGACGATTGCGGGACGGTGTAAAATTGGAGCTCGTACGATGATCGGAGCTGGTGCGATTGTGCGCGATAGTATCGAGGTCGGCTCTGATATTATTGTGGGTGCAGGATCTCTTGTTGTTTCTCATCTTAAAGAACCTGGCGTTTATGTGGGATCACCAGCTAGAAAAATCAAATAATAATTGATTGAAAATGGTGAGTTAGAGGAAAAAATGGGTAATAAACAGCTGATTCGGTTAGGATTGACTGAACCTAAAATTTTAAACAGGTTCTTAGAGAATCAGTGACCCATTGGCCAAGTGTCTGGTTGAAGAGAAAATGACAAAAAAATCAAAAAAACTGTCTGGGGATTTTAAGCCATTAATCGAACTTTTTTTAGGACCCAAACTACAGCGTTTGTGGTTTTTTCTTGGTATTATGATTCCTAATATAATTTCTGCTCTTCTTGAGGGGGGGTCTTTTGCTTTGATTTTGGTCGCTTTTTCTCAATTTTCAGGAACAAAAGAAGGGGGGATAAACTTTCAAGTTCCTTGGCTTGAACAGTTTCTTCACCACATGAGTTTTACAACACCGTTGCAATCGTTTGTTGTCTGGATTTTAACCGCTATTTTTTTACAAGCGATTCGTAGCTCGTTAGTTTTTATTACTTCTTATGCAACATCAAATCTTGCTTTAAAAATACAGGAAGATGCGCAGTCAAGGGTTTATCAGCAAATTTTGCGATTGAGCTTTCCTTGCGTCAATCGATATCGCCTAGGAGATTTAGCCGAATATGCAAAGACGCCCTCTTCATTTATCCCTCCTTTCATGGATGCTTTGAATCGTTGTATCAATAGCCTTTTAATGGCTTCAATGGCCCTATTTTTAATGCTGAAAATTTCTGGTATTCTTACTTTAGTAACGCTGGTATTGTTCGCTGGTTTTGCTATTTTGCAAAGGAAAATTATTTATGCCATTATTCGTAGTTCAAAATGTCTTGCAGAACATGTCGCTGATTTTAGTAAATTGACGATTCAAACTCTTGAAAATCTTCGTCTCGTTCATACCTATCATAGGCAAGATAAAGTGTTTCGAGACACGACAAGTATTCTAAAAGATATTTCGATCAGTTCTAAAAAACTTTATTTTTGGAACGGAACGATTCCTTCGATTAATGAGACAATTGGTGTGATTTCTATTGGATCTGTTCTGATTACAAGTCTTTTTGTCTTTGATATGCATCATGCGCAAGGGGTCCCTTATCTATTTACTTTTTTAATGCTTGCCTATCGAGGGTCTGCGAGGGTTCAGCTTGCCGTGGGCTCTTTAGGCTCGATGGCATTGCAAGTGGGGCCAATTCTCCGGCTTTCGAATATATTGCAAGATAAAGATAAAGAGTATTTATCTTTGACAGGTCGTCCTTTTATGCAATTGGGGAGAAATTTGGAATTTTGTTCTGTGTCTTTACAATATGAAAAACATCTTCGTCCTGCTGTAAAAAATATTTCTTTTTCGATTCCGCAAGGTAAGGCGACAGCAATTGTCGGTCCTTCAGGAGGGGGAAAATCTTCGATTTTAGATATGATAACTCGTCTTTATGAACCAACGAGCGGAGAGATATTGGTTGATGGGGAACCTCTTTCTCGATTTAGTCTTGAAAGCTGGCGTCATGTTCTTGGTGTTGTCAGCCAAGAGATCACTATTTTTAATGATACAGTAGAAGAAAATATTCGTTTTGGAATTGAATCGGCAACGCAGGAAGAGCTCGAAGCTGCAGCAAAGCTCTCCGGAGCGCATTATTTCATTATGAATTTACAAGAACAATACAAAACGAAACTCGGAGAGAAAGGGTATAAGCTTTCAGGAGGCGAATTACAAAGACTGTCTCTTGCAAGAGCTTTATTGAAAAATCCACAAATTTTGATTCTTGATGAAGCGACAAGTAGTTTGGATAGTGCGACGGAGAGAGATGTGCAACGTGCTTTGGAGCAATATTCAAGAGATCGGACTGTTATCATTATTGCACATCGTCTTTCTACAATTTTGTTTGCCGATCAAATCCTCTATATTGAAAAGGGAACTCTTGTGGAATCAGGAACTCACAACGAGCTCATTGCCAAGCAGGGCAAATATGCCCACCTTTGGAGTCTCCAGTCGCAGGGTAATCATGAAAATATCGTTAGTCCTGTTTAATTATTGCCAAGCCAAGTACTTACCTGAGTCTTTGCAGGCAATTCTTGCACAAACGGACCCTCCAGATGAAATCATTCTTTTTGATGATGCCTCAACGGATGAGAGTGTTGATTTATTAAAAAAGATTCCTGGCGCGAGATGTTATTTTAATAAGGTAAATCAAGGTCTTTTTGCAAATATTGATAAAGCTCTACAGGTTGCTGAGCATGAATATATTGTATTGTCTGCGGCAGATGATCTTTTACACCCATACTTCATTGAAGAGCATCGAAAGCTTCTTAAAATGAGGCCTGATGTAGGTTTGATTTGTTCTGATTGCGTATTTTTTGAAGATACATTTCCTCGAAAAAATGAAGTGTTTAGGCAGCTTGCTGTTTCGGGGCCGCAAATTTATTCTCCAAAAGAGACTGTAGCTATTTTTCGAGATACCCCTTTTCAAATACTGAGTTTTACGACGGTGTATAATCGCCTTCTCATACAAAAATATGGGGGTTATCAGAGAGAGTTGCAAAGTTTGGCTGATTTTCATCTAAATATGCAAATTGCGCTGCGGCATCCCATTGGATATATTCCACTTCCCTTGGGAGCGGCTCGAATTGTTTTGAATTCCTACGGAGAATCTTTACGGAAAAATAAAAAGCAAAGAATGAAAATATATGATGAGTGGTTTAAGTTTGTACATGAAAAGGAATCTCAAGATTTTCGTTTGTTGTTTGAAGAGGCACGTCTTTTTAGTTTTGGAGGGTTATATACGCTCTATTATATTTTTTGGACGCCACGATATTGGCGCTGTTTTCCTCAGTTAATAAAAAAAAATTGGAAATGGAATCTCCACAAGATATTCTGTAAAATGAGGGGTCGTTCATTTCCTCGAATGCCGTGTAAATCAAGGATTGGACATTGGCCTTAGAGACCTTCTTTTAATAGTTCATGCAGATGAAGGTAAGGGATGATTTCAGTCAGAGCGAGTTCTACGCCTTTTGCATTCCAATGAGAATCATTGTCAAAATAGATTCCTTCTTTTCTATGCTTTCTAAAAAGAGTCGTTAGATCAATTGCATGAACATTTTGTTCTTTGAGACGTCGAATAAGTTCTGATTCCCACCAAAGGGTATGTTGAGTGACTTTTTCGCTCACAACAAATTGTTGGGTGGGAACAGGAATAAAAACATAGTCATGACCTAGTTTGTTAACTGCTTTTGCTCTATCCACAATCCTTGTTACAATGCATTCTAAATCTCCCAATGTTTTTCCGTTGTCCCATGCAGGTTTTTCAATAATGGAGCTCTTTGCGATGATCATCCTCACAGAGTTCATCAATCGTTCCAAAGAGAAAAAACGGAAAATTTTAGCAGGAATAAAATATCTTTGTGGCGTGAAAATATCCCAAAAAGATAGTTGTTTGGCGGTGAGTGGTTTATAAGTTTTTACCGTAAACTGTTCTTCTATAATGAGATCAATATTTTTCTTGTTAAATAGAGGCGCTTGAAAAAGTTCTAAGATTAGAGATGCTTCTTTAAGCGATTCTTTTCCAAGTAGGTAACTTAAAGAGCTCTTAGCTCCATTGAAAATAGGTATTTGAAGAGCCTCGGCAAGCTTCCAAGGCAATGTTTCCTGATCGCTTAAACCGCTACCCCATATATGAGAATCTCCCACGACAAAAGCTTGGTAATGGTCTGTATGATAGGGAACGGATCGAAACCCTTCTGCATCGCAAGAAACGATGGTTTTCCATTTGTTTTGAAGAGTAAAGGCATACTTGCGGGAGAAATCTCCGGATTCCTCTTGTTTCCAGATAAGATTGCAATGAGGAGTATTATAAACAATCTCTGAGAAAAATTCCCAGGCCCTCCAATAAAAAAGGTGGGGCTTGCAGACAAAGAGGACAGATGAAAGTAAAAAGACGCTATAAAATCCTATGACCAAGGACAAAAAGTAACGCTTAAAACTGAAAGTAGATGAACTCGTGCGCATGTTCAATATTTCCAAAAGCAATAAAGAAAATGATGAGAACAAATGCTAAATAGATCCATGTTGGTCTCCAAATAAGATTGTTTTTTCTTGCAAATGAATTTGTTTTCCATAATTCTAGATTGTTTAAAGTTGGTCTGTATTTAATAAGCCATTCATAAGTGTTCGGTATTGTAAAGCAGACTAATATTCCTAGACAAATCATTGCGAAAGGAGCATACAAAAATCCCTTCGACTCGCAGACCCTAGCTCCAAGACCATTGAATCCCGCTAAACCGCAAAAAAATAGTTTTGCACTTTGAAAAGTTGATGCACGAAAAAAGACCCATGTCAACGTAACAATGAGAAAAGTCATTCCCTTTTTGCATTGAGTAATCCAGATATTGGATCTTGGAGTATAAAAAGACTGCGCAAGATGATTGAGGACAAGATAGACACCATGTAATCCTCCCCAGCAGACAAACGTCCATGATGCGCCATGCCAAAGGCCTCCTATCAGCATCGTTATGAGAAGATTAAAATATCGGCGAACGCCTCCCTTGCGATTGCCTCCGAGAGAAATGTAAAGGTAGTCGCGCAGAAAAAAGGAAAGGGAAATATGCCACCTTCTCCAAAAATCAATAATATTTATTGCTTTGTAGGGAGAATTGAAATTCATCGGAAACTTGAAGTTAAACATTCGAGCAAGTCCTAAAGCCATATCCGAATAGCCGGAAAAATCAAAGTAGATCTGCAAAGAAAAAGCGAAAATCCCTAACCAGGCTTCAAAGAGAGAAGGAATTTGGTTTTGCGAATAATGAAAGACTAGATCGCTGAAGGAGGCAAATGAATCAGCAAAGATCGTTTTCTTAAATAGACCTAGGATAAAAATGGTGGTGCCTACAGCTAGATTTGAAGGGATTGGTCGGTAGATGGCAGGATTTTCTAATTGGGGTAAAAAATCAGAATGCCTGAGGATGGGTCCTGCTATCAATTGGGGGAAAAACATTACGAATGTGCAATAACGTGTAAAAGAGGGCAGCTCGGCCTGTTTTCTATAAGTATCGATTAAAAAAGCAATCTTTTGGAAGGTAAAAAACGAGATTGCAAGAGGAAGAACAATGTCTTTAATCTCAAAATTATAATCAAACATTGAATTAACATTTGATATGAAAAAATTTTTGTACTTAAAGTACGAAATGACCGCTACATTAAAAATAATCCCCAATACCAGTACGGATTTCTTTCCTGTGCGAGTTAGATAGGAAAGAAATAGGTAATTGATTCCCAGAGAAAATCCGATTAAAAGCAGGCTCTTGGGTGTGTGCCACCCATAAAAAATAAGCGAAAAAAAAATGAGGGTGTAAATGGCAAATCGTTGTGAAAATTTTGCGATTAAAAAATAGAAAAACAAAGAAAAGGGTAAGAAAACTGTGATGAAAAAGACCGAATTGAAAAGCATATATTCAGTATGATATGCACATTCGTGCTTTTTTGGTAATATTTTGTTGATAGCTTATTTTTCGGTTCATGAGCTTCTTCTTGACTGAGGGTAATACGTAATGTAATTCAAGAATCGGATTTTTGAGGTGGTTTATATCTAATTATTTTTTTTATTATATTTTTTGCAATTCTTATGACCCCACATTTTAGTGTAACAGCGGGTAAGTATTTCCAGCGTTTGTGTGTGAATACTAACTGTTTTACCATGATAAATCCCGCATTTAAAAGAATCCCGGATCGCAACCATGCCCGCTGGACTTCTTTAGGTTCATTTTCAATTTTTTCGAGTAGATAAGTACAATATTTTTCACGCGCCTCATCGCTAAGATTCCTTCCGTATGAATAGGAGACAATTCTAGAGGAGCCCCATAAACGATTTGCATAAGCTATAGGATAGCGAAAAGCAATTTGATAATTAAGGTAGTAGTCAGAATATCCTGCGAGTTTTTCATCATACCCCCCGAGAGCTATAAGTATTTCTTTTTTGTAAAGACATGCTTGGCTAATAATATGTAATTTGTTGCGTTTTGTTAGTTTTGTAAATTCAGAAGGAGTAAATTCTCTGAAATGGCCATCAAATGGGGCTGCTTGTTTTGGAAGCCAATTTGTTTTTTGATCTGGAAAATATAGACAATTCCCAAAACAAATCGCAGCTTTTGGATACTCGGCTGCGCATCGCATAGATTCCTCAAAAAAACCGGGTTGAACAAGATCATCCGAAGCGCATAATACGACATAGTCGCTTTTTACATGCTTTAAGCCAATTGCTACAGGGATAATAGGTCCTCCTGAGTTTCGTGTTAGTTTGATGAGAGACACGTGCGGATATTGTTTTTTATAATTTTCTACAATTTCGCAGCTGTTATCCGTAGAGCAATCATCAACGACCAACACTTCTGAAGGTTGTAGAGATTGAGAGAGAATTGCATTTAGGCATTCTGGTAAATATTTTGAGTGATTGTAATTTGGGATAATTACCGATAATATTGACATATTGCATTCTTTTATTGATTTATTTTAAATGTGTATTTTATTATGACTTCTTCGAGCTCAGGTGTTTTAAGTTTGTTTGTTCGTAATTATATCTGAATAGTTACAAGCTTTCTTTTTACATCCTACTGCAAAAAGATAATGAGCCATAGGAAGATAGGTAGGATGGATGACCTCATCATGTCCGGAAAAAAGAAATACGAACTCAAAATATTTACGCATTGTTTCTTCTAAACGTTTTGGATCATAAACATTCACGTGTCCTTTTCTGGAAACAGCAGACGCAAATTGCTGTCCAATCAGACTCGGAGTCCCGACAATCATCATTCCTTCGGGTTTCATTAAATTCGTTAATCCGAGCAAGAAGGTATCTGCATTTTCGGGATAAATATGTTCAATGACATCGAAATGGATAACAGCATCCCATGTATCGGGAATAGGATCTTTCAGGATGTCTTGGCAGGAAAAATCGATTTGATCGCTTAAGAAATTATTTTTCGCTGTCTGAATCGCTTTTTCATCGAAATCAACACCCATGGCATATCCGCATTTTTTTGCGATGACCCAAGTGCCGATGCCTTCATTGCATCCAACATCGAGAACTTTTTTGTTATTCCCAATGAGATGACCGGCAAATTGATAATAAGAAAGGCAGTTGAGCATTCTTCTGGGAGTTCGGTGAAACCAATAAGATGTATATTGACCAAGGGTTATTTCTGTGGGATGAAGCATATTATTTCCTATGGAATGAAACGAAAAGACAATATTCTGAATAGTTACTGATGCCAGGAATAAGGATTCCTTGGTTCATGGAAAATGAAAACACATGGTGGAAGTTTTCTAAGAGTAGATCAGGAGATGTATAGTGATTGCAAGATAGGACCACAATGCCACTTTCTTTTAGATTATTTAAAATCAGGGAGATGAATTGTTTTGATAAGGGGCTGATTTTGTTAACCGAAATGATTGCATCAAAGAACCCAAGATGTTCGGACAATGTAGTGTTTTTAAAATGGAATTTAGGAGAATTTAAATTATGCTTGGCTGATTCGATTTCTTTTGAATCGATGTCGATACCGAGATAGGTATCCACAAATTCAGCTAAAATGGGAGCTCCAAATCCAGATCCGCACTCGAGTTCTAGGATGTCACCTTTCCCGCATGCCATCTTTGCTGCAAATTTATAACGAGAAAGGAGATGGATCAGTTCAGCCGGGGCATTCAAAAATTGAGCGGATAATAAGGGACTTAAAGGGACGGAAAAGTTGCCATGCATCTCTGCCGTTTGATCCCATATTGTTTTTTCTTTAGAAGAGGAGGTCATATTTCATACTCGCGTTCAGTATAAAGAGCTGTCATTTTTTGTATGCAGTTGATGATTGATCTGGGGCGTAGCCCTGTTGCTTTCATAAATCGTTCATTCCTCATAGCGGTATTTTTCGGGCGTTGAAAGGGTTCATTTAAATCATCTAGGGAAATATTGTGAATATTTTTTTGTTCTTTGATATTAAAAGATCTCGCAACAAGACACGCAAGATCATAGCGGCTCCATGTTTCACAACCGCAAAGTTGGTACAGCCCTGTTGCTTGTTTCGTTTGCAAAGCGATGATTCCATCAATTGCATCGTCTAGGAAAATAGGAGAAAACACTTGGTCATGAGCGGCACGAATCGTCTGTCCTTGTAGAAGAGAGGAGACCATTTCATCAAGAAGGGTTCGATCTCCGGGTGTGGTCCCAAATACTTTTCCCAATCGTATTATGAGATAGTTAGATCCACAAATTTTGGGGATCTCTTGTTCTAAAAGTGCTTTTTGACGCCCATATTCATTTAAAGGATTTAAAGAAGATTCTTCATCATAGGGAGAGTTTTTCCCGTCGAAAATGTAGTCACTAGAAAAGAAAATAGGGAAAATGTCTCGATCTGTGAGTTGGCGAGCCAGGGCTAATGTCCCTTGGACATTGCAAAGAAAAGAGCTTTCTTTTTCTCTCTCACAAAAACCAATTTTTGAGATTGCAGAACAGATGATCGCATGAGAATATTCTTTCCAGTTAAGGGGCAAAACCTTTAGTTCGGGATCCGAGAGATCAAGAGGGAGGATATTCTTTGATGCAATTCGATGCGTTCCTGCACTTGTTGGATATTGTTTCCAAAGGTGGCGTCCAATAAATCCTTGGCATCCGATAATCAGAGTTTTCACTTTCCCTCAAGAGGTTTTACGATGAAATTAAGTTCTGCCGAAATGCGGAGGGTCTCGTTTGTATGTTGAGGTCCCCTGTGTACAAGATTTAGATCAAAAAGAATGGCAGATCCTTGGGATAATTCTTTGGGAGAAATGAATTTTTGTTCTTGTCCTATAAGCCATTGAGGACAAATAGACGGACGACGCCCATATTCTGTTTGAATGACTATTGTTGGCACTTCTGTTTTATGAGAATAAGGAATGATTTGGAGTGTTGTTTGAGGTGTACACCCAGCAAGGGGGATCCAGACTTTAATGCAATCTTTCAAGATGTCGAATTGAAATGGGATTTTGGGGTCATATCCTTCTCTGAATTCAAGTTCCCAAAAAGTAGCATCTCGATGAGGATTTCCCGCATCCGGTTTTCCTGGTCTTACACAGCGCCAATAAATTGCTTTGTCATTCATTGTGAGTTTTGTATTGCGTTGGATCTCTTCTGGATATACAACATTAGTTGCAGACTGTAATCGGCTTATATTTGGAAGGATATCTTGATCAGCCCATTCGTGAATCAGGCTGGCTAGAGAGCTCGGAAAAATTCGGCATGCGCGGGTCATTTTTTTAGACCAAATCGCATCGGGAATTGATAGCGCAGCGTCTTTAATGATTTCTGTTTTTATGGATGTTAGAGCAAAAATTTGCTCATGAATATAAGAGAGCAATTGTAAACGGAGAGTGTTTGGGAACGGAAGGGTGGCAAATCCTTGTTCAGTGAATGGTGTAAGAAGATCTTTTCCCATATTTTACTTCATCATTCTGATTAAAAATTTAATGAGTTGGGATTTGTTAATTGCACATTCATTGCCAATCATTTGGACGCTCATGGCTGCAGCAAGAGAGCCTAGAAAACTCGCAAAAAGAGGATCTTTTTTGCTGGCCATGCAAAGAGAGGAGAGGGCTAGATAGCTGTCTCCAGCTCCAATGCGGTCAACGCTGGAAGAAGAAAATGCAGGAATTTCCAAGGTTTTATCTGAAGTAAAACAGAAAACCCCATGAACGCCGCGCGTTACAGAGAGGGTAGGGCATTGCATGATTTGGCAAATATCCGAGGAGATTCCTTCAAGAGATCCTGTTTTGTTGTTGGCAGCTAAGCGGAGCTCAGGTTCATTGAGAGAAATAAAATCGGCTCTTGTGTAGTTTGTGACTACGTTATAGCCACGATTGCCGCTATTGGTTTGGGTATTAAGAGCGAGAAATGTTGGGGCGTTGGAGAGGGCATCTGTGATGAGAGGATTTGTAAAACCATTCCCAAAATCACAGGTGATGATGAGATCATAATCTGATGCTTTTGTTTCGATGTGATGGAGAATATGGTTGGTTTGAGGAGGGGAAAGAGGTTCTTCATGACCTGAATAGGTTTCAAAAAGTTTAGAGATCGTTTTGCCATCTTTGAGGACATAGCGTTTTTTTGTGAGCGTAGTGGTCTCTTCGAGATAGACAAAATCGGTGACAATTTTTGGATCTAAATTTTTACGGATCAATGGGAGATGAGGACATTCCTTTCCAAGAGCCGTCAGGAGTGTTACATGGTTAGAAAATTGGGCTACATGATTTGCTATGATGAGAGAGCCTCCGAGGAAAATATCTTTGTCGAGTGTTCGAGCGCACATGTGGAGGCCTTTACCGGATTGACCCATAGGTTCTGCGTATTGATATTCGTCGATAATGGCATCGCCAATCACGAGGACTTTGAGGTGTTGCAAGCTATCAATGCATTGTAGGATGGTTTCTGAAGAATATTTGGTTTTAAAAATGTCGAGAAATCTTTGGATATGAGGCGCAAAAGTGTCGATATGGCGGTTGATTAGTGTTGAGGAGCTGAACACAATATCATCTGTGTAGTAGATCGTTCCTCCGCAGAGCTTTATGGCTGTGGCCTCTTCGGAAATTTTCCCCGTAACATCTTTTTCGTGGTTGGAATATTCAAGACCTTTGACATAGATCGATGGGCGTATTTTGTGAATGGCAGGGACTGCATCGGGTGCATCATTAAGAATCACATAATCGATATCGGTGAGCGCGGCGATGGATTCAAGGCGTAAATCTTCAGAGAAAGCAGGTCTTCCGGGGCCTTTGTTGACGAAACGATCAGGGGTGAGGGTTACAATGAGGATATCGCCTTGTTTTTTTGCTTCTTTAAAATGTCTAATATGGCCGGGATGAAGGAGGTCAAAGACACCGTGGCATTGGACAACTTTAGCCTTGTTTTCCCGGAGCTTTTCGAGGATTTCTTTGATCTCGGAAAAGCTTTTGATTTTGTTAAGAGTTGCGTTATCGAGAAGTTTTTGCATATTCCTCAACAGGGGTTATATTCGTTGTATTCCAGGCATCGATGATGGTGTGGAGAATACAAAAATGGGCCATCTCAACAAGTCCATAGTGGTGGCGGTCAATATGAAAATTTAAATCTCCTTGGGAACGTAGTGGGTTATCAGGGGAGAATCCAGATAAAGTGATAATGGGTGTTTTAAGCTTGCGGGCGACAGAGACCGCATTCAAAATGCTGGGTGATTTTCCTGAACTGCTAATAGCGACAAGAAGATCATTTGATTTAAGATAACATTCAAGAGGGTAGGAAAAGATCTGGTCATATCCATAGTCATTGGCAAGACATGTAAGGAGATTGGAATCAAAGAGCGTTTGAGAAGGGATTTTAAGCGCTTTCATGAGATCATTGGAAAAGTGAGAAGCGATGCCGGCGCTACCGCCATTTCCAATGACGTAGACCATTTGTGCTTGTCGGAGGAATCTAAAGGCCTGATCCATGGCCGCAGATTCATCAATAGGAGTAGAGTGTGCAGTAAAGTTACACTCTATCATGCATCGGGACAGATTTTGAAAGTTCGTGCTAAATTTCATGGTTTTAAATATTTAAACCAGGCTTCTGTTGCTTTCTCGATGTTTGTAGGTTCCCAAAGAGGGGCGTCTCGAAAATCGTCGATATGGGAAAGGATTTTTTGGACGCCTTCTTCAAAAGGAGTCTTTGCATTCCAATGGAGTTTTTCTCTGATTTTAGAGGTATCTGCAAATGTACAGTCGGGCTCCCCGGGTCTTTTGGGAATATAGGTGATAAGGCCTCCAAGAAGAGAAGTGAGGCGATTTATGCTATAGTGGCCAGAGCTTCCTACATTTAGGAATTCATTGGTAAGATTTGATTGAGCTGCCGTATAGAAGGCATCGGCGACATCGCCCACAAAGGTAAAGTCTCGTGTTTGATTGCCATCCCCAACGACTGTAAAAGGTTTGTTATGGAGTTTTTGCGCAAGGAAAACTCCGAAAACAGCACCATAAACACCCGTTGTGCGAGATCTGGGGCCAAATACATTAAAGAGACGTAGCGAGAGGGCGGGAAGTTTATAGACTTGCGCCCAATGCAAGACGAGTTGCTCTCCTAGATATTTGGTGAGAGCATATGGGTATTGCGGTTGGATTGGGGCCGTTTCTGGGGTTGGAAATTGGGAGGCAAGACCGTAGCAAGAAGAGGATGCTGCATAAAGGAATCGTTTGACTTGCGCTTTTTGAGAAGCTTCCAAGATATTGAATGTGCCATCGACATTCGTTTCGAAGTAGTCGCGAGGCTTTTCAATAGAAGGAACGATATCGGCAAGCGCTGCTAAATGAAAGACCCAATCAATTCCGAAAAAAAAAGGATCGAGAGCGACTCTGTTGCGAATATCAACTTGTTCGAAGCGGAATTTAGGATGACTTTTCGCATTTTTTAGGTTTTTCATCCAGCCGCCGCAGAGATTATCAATGACAAGAACCTCGTGGCCATTTGAAAGAAGAAGATCGGTCAGGTGACTTCCGATAAATCCGGCGCCCCCGGTAATTAGGCATTTCATGAGAGACTCACAGCTTTCATAGTTTTAATATTTATATACGAGATATTATTCATGGGATCGTTGAGTTTCCCTTCTTCAAAGGCTTGTAATAGATCTTCTACAGCATGTTCAATGGTATGTATGGGAACAAATTGAAGTTTTTTTGCAATTTTTTCTGAAGAGACATGGTAGGAGCGGTTATCATTAGATGGTTCTATGAGGAGTTCAACGGGTCGTTTTTGACCGACAATGCGAGCTATCATTTTACCAAGATCTAAAACTGTATGATTGTGATATCCAATGTTGAAGATCTCTCCTTGGATTTTATCGCTTGGGGAATTGAGGACATGAATGTAGGCGCGGACCATATCTTCGATGTGGATATTCGGGCGCATTTGATTGCCTCCCATCACTTTGATTTTCCCTGTATGATAAGCAAGGTTTGTTAGAATATTGACAACAACATCTAAGCGTTGGCGAGGAGCGAATCCGCACACGGTTGCAGGACGAAGGACAGTGCAGATGAAATCATCGGATTTATGTTTGAATAGAATTTTTTCGCATTCTGCTTTAAATCGGGAGTAGTCGGTGAGGGGTTCTAAGCTCATGTCTTCTGTGACATTAGGAGCCTCTTTTACTCCATAGACAGAAGAGGAAGACGCATAAATAAAACGTTTTACTTTATGTTTCTTTGCTAAAAGGACAAAAGGTTCGAACGCATCGAGATTGATTGATTTTCCAAGAGTTGGATTGAGCTCAAAAGAAGGGTCATTAGAAATGCAAGCAAGATGAATGATTGCATCAGACCCATTCATTGCCCGATCGACTTGCTCAATGTTGCGTAAGTCCGCTTTGATTTGCGTGAGTTTGGGATGCGTTTCTAAGACATCTCCATAAAGATAAAGATCAAAGACGACAACTTCATGTCCAATTTTTAGTAATTCAGGAACCAATCTTGATCCAACATAACCGGCGCCGCCAGCTACAAAAATACGCATAGATTCTCTCAATTAAAAAGTTTTAAATATAGGAAAAGACGGTAAAATAATTTTCGATTTGGATCAAGGATTTTTTTATAGGTTGTTAGTGTGCCGCTAGCGTGCCATGAGAATGCAGATAATTAGAAAAAGGTTTAGAATAGATCTTAAATGGGTTGGGACTACCTGGCCGGCGCTTAGCCTCAAGGAACTATCTTGGGGCTTTTCGCCACTATGGATGGGTTTATGAGTAAAAGAACATTTCATACTCTTGCTTGGGTTAAGAAAAAGGCTTTGCCGGTCTTGAAAAAACACGCGGTAAAACGAGCTGCGATTTTTGGGTCTTTTGCTCGAGGGGAAGCGAAAGCGAAAAGCGATGTAGATATTTTAATCGAGTATAAAACAAAAAATAAATCTCTTTTTGACTTAGTCGATTTAAAATCCGAACTCGAAGAAACCTTGAATCGTAAGGTTGATGTACTTACCTATAAGTCTATTTATTGGAGACTACGTGAGAGCATTCTTGCTGAACAAATAGTGATTTTGTGAAGAAAGACCCCAATATTTTTATTTATCATATCCTTGAATCGATCGATCTGATTGAAGGATACTCAAAAAATACCACCCAAGCTCAGTTTTTTAAAAAATTCTTTATGCAAGATGCGATTATTCGGCGTCTCGAGATTATTGGTGAGGCGGTTAAAAATTTGCCGGATTCGTTTAGATCTAAGCATTCTGATATTCCATGGAAACAGATCGCAGGGATGAGGGATATTCTGATCCACGAATACTTTGATGTTGATCTAGCTCTTACTTGGAAGGTCATCAAACATGAGCTTCCTAAGCTTAAAAAAAGACTGGTCGAACTTGTGAAGGATTAGCCAGAGTTTACGAATGGTATTTCCATTTTTCGGTCTCTTTTTATATCGGAGGTCTTAGATTAAATGCTGGGCCTAATTTTTGGGACTATTATAGGGCGTCTGAATTTGGATCCGTCATTCTACTTTTCTGAGTTTATAAATTATGAATTGCTTATGTCTTCTATCCTTAATTGCATGTTGTATAAATTTGCATATATAGCACTTCCACCTCAAGGACACCCATTGGGATTGATTGAAAGCCTCGCGATTGTATTACAGGAGCGGCTTGAATATGCCTTTCTGTAAATTAAAATTATGCATCAAACCCTCTCTACGAGACAGTGGGCCAGAAAAAATTGCAAAATCGAGCTATGGACTTCAGGGGGAGGGGACTCGAAACTTGGGGTTTTTATCACCTTTTTTTAAACTAGGGGATGGATTACAATCGACTCATCTATCAAGGACAAGATAATGGATACGGTTCGTCAAGAAGAAGATAATGTTCGCCTTTCAGCTCCGATCACAGGATTTGTCGACTATGACCTTCATGAGCAATATCTTTTTAATACATGGATCAAAAAAACAGCGGCAGTATATGAATCTTTCGGTTTTACACCGCTTCACTTAAGGCCATTTGAGCGTTTGGCTGCGCTGCAGGGAGAAGGAGAGACGCAAAAGCAGATTTTTGAAGTGTTCAGAGCTGATACCGGAG
>Ga0209262_10000281_pt1 | contig 25906 bp, 15 predicted proteins | sample Lowcelwee11metaG_FD_187171 | JGI IMG/M metagenome (GOLD analysis project Ga0209262, IMG submission 187171) | Freshwater pond sediment microbial communities from the University of Edinburgh, under environmental carbon perturbations - Low... | ecosystem: Environmental > Aquatic > Freshwater >... | reverse complement strand
TTGAAACTCAAATCTCATTCATTGATTGTTTGAAACTCAAATCTCATTCATTGATTGTTTGAAACTCAAATCTCATTCATTGATTGTTTGAAACTCAAATCTCATTCATTGATTGTTTGAAACTCATATCTCAAATCTCATTCATTGATTGTTTGAAACTCAAATCTCAAATCTCATTCATTGATTTTCAAATTATTATTCTACACTTCAAATATATTTCATCATCAAATATATTTGAGAATACAAGTTAAATCAAACTCTTTCTCAAAACAAACAGAAAAAAATCTCAAACTCATCAAATATAAAATAAATAAAATAAATCAATTAGATCTATCAAAATATAAAATAAAAAATATCAAATCCAACTAACACATTCATCCAGAATTCAAACCCATCAAACTACGAACATAAGAATCAACGTGATTTGTGATTCTCATTTTTTCAGAATATACCAGTTTTTTACATCGTAAATAATACCATTTTTCTATGGGTTGTAAAAACATACCTGATTTCCACAATATTTGAAGAACACACAACGATGCATCATGACAACCTTCATAAGTTTTTATTAATTTATATTCTTTATTTCCTATACAAACAACATAGATACCTGATTTAAATTTTATTTTACCACGAACTTGAAATTCAAAGAAAGCTAAATTCCATCCCAAAAGATTATATAATTTTGTCAATCTAAATTTATTTATATAATTACCAAAGTTACTACTCCTTCCCTCATATCCCTTAAATTCATATCTACCAATATCTGTTTCAAAACTCAAATCATCTTTCTTTTCACATATCATAACCTCGTTATTTGGTGTTTCTGCAACTAATACGAGATAAGAACCTGATGATAGTTCAACACCATAACCTTTCATTTGACGCACATATTTTATTGCAGTTTTTAATGAATTTCCTCGATATATTTGACGAAAATTACATAAAATTAATTCATCAAGTGCATTAATCATCCGAATATACCATTCACCAAATAAAATTGGAACAACAATGTGACCATTTGAAACAGAAACACGAGACAAGAGAACAGGATCATAAAACTCAAAATATTTCATACATGCAATGGTTGCAGAAATACCATAAAAAAACATAATATCACTATTTCCCTTTATCGAATAACGAATGTGAAATGAATCTTGAATTAATGGTTTGAGTAGCATACTTGAATATGAATCAATGTTATGATAAGGAAAATAAATTCTATTGTTTCCCCAATTAACTACCAATAAATCCCAAAGAGTAACCAGAATAATATCATCGCTTGATTTCAATATCATCCAATGTAAAAATGTTTCAATCATACGTTTCACCCAATTCTTTCTTTTATTTATTTTATCAGTGAAATCATTCGATTTTTCCTCAATGTAAATCGAGAAATGATCGTTCGTTAATTTTCCAATTGAACTTGAAACAAAAACTTTGTTTACTTTGGGTGCTGAAATCATATCAGTAAAAACATTTGAACTTAATGATCTCCTTGTGTGTTCAAGTAAACCATTGATTAAATAAGGTTCTTCTTTTTCATCTGCTCCATTCTCAAGTATTCCAAGCAAAGGTTGAAATGACTTTGATGTGTATCCAATAAAGTAATTCTTATATAAATTTCCAATAAATATACGAGATGGAATATTTTCCCAGAGAGAATAAGGAATTAAAGCAGGCACTGATGTCCAAGAACCATCATACACCAAATGATTGTATGGACAATAAGATTTCCCAAATATAACGTTTGTAAATGCCTTTGATGTTAGAAGTGAAGATCCAAATAAATAATCAGTGATATAAAGTGCAAAAATTGGATCGAGATGACCATCAAAGACGATTCTCATGTATCGAAAGTTTGAGAGATAATCGATTACATCAGTGAAAAGAGAAATATCTCCTTCATATTCGTATATCCCCTCAGAAAATTCTCTATATGATGTTATTTCTTCGTTAAGTTTCATACCAATATACACAAACATTTCATTCTTTAGTATAACAAGAGATAGAATTGATTTATTTTCTTCATTTTATCATGAAGAAAATATAAATAATTATTTGAATTTAACATTTGATTCGTGTTGAAGGATATTTTAACCTTACATCGAATGATATTCGAGTGGTTTAAAGAATGGTATATATTCAGTTTCATATAATTTGTTCAGTTTAAGCATCACTGTTCCATGAGTGATCAACCACACTACACAATTTTTATCGTAACTTTTCATCAAAGAACGAAGGCGTTTTTTGAATTTGTCTCCTGATTCTGGCGCAACAACTCCAAATTTCTTACTTGATTTTCTCACATGAATGTTTTTTGTATCTGAACCATGATGCTTTGATAATCGATAATCAATGATTAATTGAGCATCGATAAACCTTGAGAGACACAAAGCTGTTTGTCTCGCTCTTTTGTATGGAGATGAAACAATGTATTTTGGTTGACCGAACTTTTCAATAAGTTCCTTTGAAAGCTCACATGCTTTTACTTTTGCATTTGCTGTGATCTCGGGATCGTCTGGATATTTACAGCTATTTTCTTCAACACCATGACGAATGAATAACCTCATCTTTAGGTAAAACAGAAAACTTGCTTTTTATTTTTATTCAAGCATTTAACGAACCATAGATTCTCGAATTTTTGAGAGACTTTAAGAAAGATTCAATTCGATATTTTTCTTTAGGTAAATTAGACAAATAAACATTCGCTTTTTGTATCTGACTATCAGTTAATAATTTATGAATATCTTTTGGTGATTCATAATACAAAGGATAATCTGAACCAAACACTTCAACAACAGCAGGATGTCGGTTTACGACAATTGGTGTGTTTCGAACTGCAGCTTCGAGTAATGTGTTACAAGCACTGACATCAACAAATCGAAGAAAAAGAATTGATGTGACTAATAGTTTGTCATAATCATCATTATTTAACTTTGATATTTCAACGACACTCTTTTGATATTTTTCAAGTAAGTTTGAATAAAATATAGTTGTTGGTGTTTCTTCGTGGTTCATGGGTTTGTATTCTTCGATTCTTAAAGGAATTTTAGTTAAAGTACCTTCATCTGAAGAGTTCAAAAAATCACATGCTCCTTGTAACCAGCGGTTCATACTTGTTGTATTAAATTTATCTTTGTATTCCATCGGTGCAACTGAGACAGTAAAACTATTCGGTGGAAAACTTGAATCCATTCTTGGACCTCTCAATGCACATTTTTGTGTCTCATATGGTACATCGGCAGCATACAAAGTAAAAGGTTCTCTTAACCACCAACCAACCTGGGTCATTCTTCGACCATTTTCAACGTAACTATCAAAAGACCATTCTTTGTCAACAAATTCTGTCGGATGAACTAAAGTTTCAACTAATATGTTTGAATATCCTAATGCGTCAAGTTGATTCCGAACCCAAGTTTTTAAGTAATTCGACAAAACAAAAATACCTCGACATGTGGGTAGTGATTGATGAAAAGACTTTTGTGAAAATACTGTTATTAAATTATTCGGTGAATATTTTTGCTCTGCTGTATGGTGTAAAAATGCTATCCAATTTGAGGTATAAGGTAAGATACCCTCAGATCGAAGTAATTCTTCACACCAGCAAAATGTTCTATCTCCATAAACATCACAAATAACACCGTTATTCCCTGATAAACCTGTCATTGATTCGATGACAAAGGGCCAACCACTACGATGAAGACCAGACATTGAATTTTGAGATATATATTCTAAATTAATTCGATTCTCGTTCTCTTCTTTATTTCTATGAAAATCAGAAGATATCCATTCAATCATATCGCGTATCGATTGAGGTGAATTTCGAATATTTTGAATCGAACCAAAGACATATGATGAATCAGGGATACCTGTAACCAAATAACACATTTTATTAGCAGCAAGTTCAATCACATTCTCAGGTAAAACAAATGTCGGAGGACCAGATGAAATATCATAATTTGTTTCTGTCAAAAATAGAGATCGAATTTCTTCATACACTGAGTCTATCATACTGAACACGTTGCGCATTCTTTTCTTTGTTTTGAACAACAATGTTTGAGGTTGTTGTGTGTTTAACAATCTTTTATTTCTCAATGTAATATCGATCAATGATTGTGTTATTTGATATCGATTAATCATCAAAGAATTAAATTTAGAATTTAATTCATTTTCATCAAATGAAATAGGTTTGTCGTTTCCATCGTTAATCGAATTTATACAATAATTTGTTAATTTATTTTCCTCCATAAATAACTTAGTTTTCCTTGTTGTTGAACAACTTAAAAATGGTATTCCGGCAACTGTCATGAAAACATGAGAGTGAAAGCGAAAACAAATACCAAAATCTAATTTGGACATTTGGTTTACCATTGATTTACAATCGTATATTGTTGAATCATAAAATACATTTGGATGTGAGAGTTTATTGTAGAGCAAAGTTGAAATTTTTTCATCATCTTCATGTTTACCACTTGTGTTGAATCGATAGAAAATTAAAATACAATGGTTCGATAATGTAGTGAGAAAAGAAGTTAGATTTTTAGTTAGTTCTTCTGATTTTTCAAGGTTTGGAATGAGAAAAATACCTATTTTTGGTATGTCATTTCTCTTTGGTAATATTTCTGGAGATGGAAGCAAAAATCCAAGATCAGGTAAGTAATGTGATTTTAGTGTTCCAATTCTCTTTTGAACCCTGCGTGTATCTGTGAGATTTCTTAGAAAGACATGATCAAATAAATCTAGATAACCACATTCAACCAAATTTGGGTAAGGTAATCCAATGGAATATGCAAAAATAGGACCTGAAAAAGAAGTTAAGCGTGAGACTAAGTGAGGATGAAAATATGAGTTAATCACATCTCCACCACCAACAATAATTGCATCATAAGAATCAACTGGAATTGTTGATTCAATAAGATCAAAAGTAAGAATGCACTTTGGAAACATGAGGGGAAATGTTTCTTTGAACATTTCATCACCCAAGTTGTTTCGTCCATAGTACCCAAGTACTAATACTTTCATTTTACTTAGATAGAAAATTTGATTTTCTATTATAGTTTTAGGAGATTAATACAAATGATATTTTAAAATATTAATTTAAATTAATATTTTAAAATATCATTTGTATTAATTTGATGTAATTTGATGTGATTCATAATTATTATGGATTAGTTATCTAATGATTTTTAGTGTTATCATTGTTCGATAATTTGATTTATTGAGTGTTAAATATTGGAATAATGAATATTGAAGGTTAATTTGTATTGTTATCGATATGTTGTGTTTTATTTTGATTTGTTAATAACTAAATCTTAGTTATTTTTTATATGTGAGTTTCTGATTTAACTTGTATTCTCAAATATATTTGAGAATGAAGTATAGAATAATAATTTGAAAACCAATCTGATATTTAAGATTCAAACAATCAATGAATGAGTTTTGATTTATTGATTTCAGTCACCAATGATCATAAAACTTGATTTAATTTGTATTCTATATATTTGAAAATCATTGTTGATTTTCAAATATATTAAAATTCACATCTCATTGAATGATTTTCAATTCACAAATTACAATTAACATATTGTGATTAATTAATCACAATATATCGATACAAATACAAATCATCTTAATATTTAATTAACTAACATTCAATTTATTTGTTAGATTTCAAATATTTAATATAAGAATTTAATTGTTCTTGAGTACCATCAAATGTAATTGATAAACTATCGAGATAAGCTTCGATTGATGATGGAACTGGTGATGGAACTACTGGAACAGGATTAGGAACTACTGGAACAGGATTAGGAACTACTGGAACAGGATTAGGAACTACTGGAACAGAAGAACCATTTGAGATGTTAGTATATGGTGAACTTGGATAACTCAGATTATTCAATGATGAATCAATAACCCCAAGTGCAGTATGTGAAACATCAAACAACTTGGGCAAACCAGAAGATCTTGAATCCCCTGAAAGTTCCCAATAAAAAATACCACCACAATGTGATTTGATCCAGTTACATTTTGCAATGATAGTTTCTTTTGTGTCGAGTCCCCAAATTGACTTTGTACTTGAATCAAATAAATATGCTGCTGAACTCTTTACATCGAGATATGAATTAAAATTTGTTTTTGACATTAAATTCAAATAATCATCAATTCCTTTTTCATAAGGTCCCTGAGGAAATCCAGTTATTGGTTTACCAATCGCATCAACAGCACTACTCGCATCACTTACAGTTGCACCTCGACCATACATTGCTCCACCCATTATAATCTTTGATGCTGAAAATCCATTCTTTGTCAAATAATCAAACGAACCAACGATTGAAAATGAAGTTGGAGTGATTGGGTTCAGAGATGTGTGCGAAGCAAATGGTGTACCAAGTGGTAACCAGGCACCTGTAAAATCATAGGTCATGACAAAGAAATAATCCATGATTAAGTTTAATTTAGGTAAATCAAACCCAGCTGCTAATTTAGTAGGATCAGCAGGAATTGCAGCAGTTAAATAATAGTGGTATGATCCAATTGCATCAAGTGAAAATCGAAACATTTGCATTGTCTTCAAATAATCTTCTTTATCACCTGGTAATCCTTCGACTAACCCTGCACTACCTGGATATTCAATGTCAACATCAATTCCATCAAAACCAAAATCAAGCATCATGCGAACAGCAGATGAAACAAACTTTTGTCTCTTTGTTGGATCGCGGATAACTGTCAGATAAGCAGGTGAATACGTCCAACCACCAAAACTAGCTAATACTTTTATTGAACGATGTGTTTGTTTCATCTTAAATAAAGCTCCAATCAATCCACTGATAACATTGGGAGTTACATCAGGGTTAGGTAGAGATGGATCAATTTTCTTTTGAATGTCAGCCCAAGGATCTGATAATGAAACTTCACCTGTTTCAACAGAGATTTGCATAAACGAATAAATAACCATTGAAATTTTATCTTTGGGAAACATGGTCATAATATCATATCCCCTGCCGTAAATCGACCAATTAGTCAAATATGCAGCATGAACAAGACCTGAAGCTTTAGTTTTTGATTTAATGGATGATTCTTCGATTTTGATCTCTGATTCTGACATTTTGTTGTAGATAATTATAGATTTAAATCGAATTAGAATATATATATTTGATGATTAATCATCAAATATATTTAAATTGTTATTCTGTTGTTAGATGATTATTCAATAAATCTTATTGAATAATTTAAGTTTCTGATTTAAATTACTTTATTTTTAATTATTGTTTACCCCAATCAATAAATGTTTTATATGTTTCATCAGTTTCATCGACAGTTTCAAAATCTTGACTGACATCTTCGTACGGATAAAATCTCGTTTGAACGTCGTTCGTTTCTGTGTTTTTTCCCCAGAAACTATATGAATTGTACAAATGTAACTGTGAATTAGATTCAAAATCTTTTGAGACTGTCCTTGTTTTGTCAATATTACCTTCTCCAGTTCCAGTCATATTAGATGATGGATATTTACCTGTTAATAAATAATAGACAAGTCTCATGTCATATTTATTGTTCGAATCAACATATAAAATATAATCAGGTTTTGATTGTTGATTTAATATTTTTTCTCTTCGGTAAACATAAATCATAAACAATAGATATTTCAATTGAAGATCATCAAATTTATTATCATCCATATCAGATATAAATCCAGTCATATTTGCAGTGTAAACATAGTTATTTTCGTTTAATTTTTCTAAAACTGATTTTAATGTTTCTTTCGGATTTGTAATTCCGTTTACCAAATAATATGAAATTGGAACTACAAATCCTCCAGTAGTTATTTTGATACATTTTTGGTTTACGAAAATATCAACTGATTGATTCAGAGATAAACACGTGAGTTTATATAATTGAACGTAAGGATCACCAACTAATTTATTTTGTTCAGCTACCTTTTTTAGTCCTGAAAGATTATCTGTGACTTTTTTTACTTGTTTTGATGAGGGTATTTGTTCAGTTTTCTTTTCTTCTGTTTTAACTTCAGTTGTACTTTTCTTTTCTTCTGTTTTAACTTCAGTGACAATCACCTGGACACTCGTTGTTTCTCTAGGTAATTCAGGAACAACGGGTGCACTTGGAGCTACAGGAACAACCCCAGGTGCGACACGAACACTCGGTTCAAAACTCACCTTTTTTTCTTTTTCACATTTTAGCATTAAATTTACATGTAATTTTGACATTGATTTAATTTCTTCAATCAACGAATCACCACTACCAAAAAAATCATTCAATTCCTTTTCTTCTTCCTTTGAAATATTAAAAGTACCAACATTGCATCCCGTGCGCAATAATATTTCTGAATTTTTATTGACCAAAAACTGTAAAAATTTAAGATTTCCATTTACCAAATCATTGTTCAAATATTTCGCATAATCATCCTTTATTTTTTGAATCGAACCACTCGTTGTAGATCCACTCATTTTAGTTGATTCGATGAAAAAATAATTTATTCAATTAACTCATTCTGATTCATTTCTCAATATGAAAAAAACTATATATGAAATATGGACTGGGTACCACTTATAATTCTTTCATTGATTATTTTTGTACTTTTTGTTATTGAGTATAAAGAGAGTGATTGTACTTCTCTTTCTTGTTCAATAATAACAGATGCATGTGAAAATAATCGAACAATGGTGCAAGTAACATCAGTCCTTGATGGATTATCGAGAGTAACACTGTGGAGAAAAACACTAATAATTTCTTTGATTATAACATGCTTTCTCACGTATTGGTTTACAAATGGATATCCTTCTTTTCGTGATTTTATTGGAGTCGGTAGTTTTACATATCTATTAATTTATATGTTGATGAGATACTTAGTTTCATCAACAATTGAACCGATAACTGATGTAGTTAAAGATTTTATACGTGATGGTTCTTCACACTTTGAACCTTGTGACAATGTAATGATACTATAGGTTAAAAATTTGATTTTCAAACATAAAAATTTTTATGTTTGATTTTAATTTAAGTTGAGAGTTGTAACAAAGGTGAGATTTTAGTTAACTTGAAATATCTGTATCTTAAAAATGGAAGGTTCAAAGTTTATTTCTTATGTAACCATACCTGGTCCACCTGGTCCACCTGGACCTGCAGGTCGTCAGGGTATAAGAGGTCCGACTGGTGAAATTGGTCCTCGTGGGTTGAAAGGAGATGTTGGTAATCAAGGCTTAATGGGTGAAAGGGGATATCCGGGGGACAAAGGTGATAAGGGTGATTCTGGTTTACCTGGTCCCCAAGGACCTCAAGGAATCAAAGGTGATTCTGGTTTACCTGGTCCCCAAGGACCTCAAGGTTTACAAGGACCTCAAGGAATCAAAGGTGATTCTGGTTTACCTGGTCCACAAGGACCTCAAGGAATCAAAGGTGATTCTGGTTTACCTGGTCCCCAAGGACCTCAAGGAATCAAAGGTGATTCAGGTTTACCTGGTCCCCAAGGACCTCAAGGAATCAAAGGTGATTCAGGTTTACCTGGTCCCCAAGGACCTCAAGGTTTACAAGGACCTCAAGGAATCAAAGGTGATTCAGGTTTACTTGGTCCACAAGGACCTCAAGGAATCAAAGGTGATTCTGGTCCTCAGGGACCTCAAGGACCTCAAGGAATCAAAGGTGATTCAGGTTTACCTGGTCCCCAAGGACCTCAAGGACCACCAACAGTTTTTGATTCATTTTTTTTATTGTCAGATTCAGAAATAAAATTCTCACCTGATCATTCTTTTAAAATACAAAAGGAAAACTATGGGGTTAAATTTGATTCAAATAAAATCGAATGTAACAATGTTTCTCCATTTGAACCATTGTTCGAAATCAAATCTTCAGGTCCAGCAATTTTAATCAACAATCAAAATTCATCTCTAGAAAATTTACATTCGAAAGTTCATGTTGTTTCATCAGATATTGCATCGATATTCGAAACAAATTCATCCTCAGATGAATCTGCTATTTTTGTCGCACCATCAATTAAAACTATGATCTCAAAAACAACATCGAATATTCCTCGTTCGATTCTTGGTTCAGGTACATTGTCAACAATATATAACAACACTGTTTACAATTCAATTCAATCAGCAAAGGGTGTTCAATTAATTGATTCAGGTTCAGGTATAATTGATTCAAATGTAGTTGTTAAATTTTCAACATCATTCGTTCAAAATGTTTTTTCACAATCAATTAAAATATTTGTTTCACCATCAGTTTCGTCATATCCCGTTTATCTTTGGATATCACAGAAATCAAATCAAGATTTTATGGTTTCTCGTCATGACATATTTGGATCTGATGAATCAAGTATTGAATTTAATTGGTTTGTCATTGGAACATCAAATTCAATATCAGAAGAAGAAACAGAAGAAAATCTTTGATAATTATATTTTCTATTTATTTGATTGAATTGAATCAAATAAATATAATGATTAAACTTTATTTCTTTTTAATTTCTAAAATTTTATTTCTTATTTCATCATATTCAGGGTTAAATGAAAGAAGAATTATGACATCATAAACTTCTCTGGGAATTTCACTGACATTATCTCCCAACCAAGATTCAACAACCGTTCCGATCACATTCAAATCATAAAAACTAACTTCTTTTAAACTTTTATTTTCAGTGTCAGATGTCAGATGTATAAATCGATTTCCGTCAAATACGATTCGATTCTTGAATCGAACAAGTATATCAACTACAAATTCAATCAATGAAGTTCTACTTGAATATGGAATCATATAACCATCAAACAAAGTTACAAGTTCTACATCACTCATAGCACGAATTCTTTCTTCTCTACTCCCAATTTCATGTGCAAACAAATCACTTAAATTCGGTGTAACATAATCATAACTGCGATTATATAACATTTGAACATCAATTATACTGTCAGTTAAATATTGTTGTCTTGACATCACTGGTGGTGGAACCAAACCAAATTTTTCGATTAATTCTTCATCTGAAATACCAATTTTTAAAATATCATCTTCAATTCTCTTTGGTGGTGTATTTTCGTTTACAATTCCAACGAACGTATCTTCAATCCTGGGTTTATCTTCTTTTCCATATAAACGAAGAATCAAATTTTGAATCAATGGATGAAGGAGAATCAAATCAAAATATCTCGATAGTTTCATATTAACATTTGGTGATGGATATAAATGAGAAACAAGGAAAAGAGCTTCTTCATCAGATTCGACGAACGATTTTGGAAACCCAAATATAGAAATTATGGCTCGACACACATCGGTGTTATTCGATAAATATTTATAACCCAATTCACTAAAAATAATCGGATATTCAGCGAGTAACCGAGGATCTTTTATTTTTAAAATATTAGCAACATCATCTGTTATTTTACCTATTTCACCGGTTCTCGATGCATTGATTGCATCTCCGATATTATCAAATTGACGATCAGTATCTGTCGTAATTTGTGGTGGGGGTGTTTTTTGGAGTGAAGGATATTTTTGAAGATACATGATTATTTTTCGAACTTTATCTTTGTCCATCGTACCTGTGATTCGATATAATGGAATCTGATTATATGCTGCTGCTGTATATGCTTGAGCTAAAGTTGACAAACTATTATTTATCTGAGATTCTTTCACATATGTGTCGTCAATTCTATCCATCAAATATAATAATCGAATCTTTGGAAAATAAGAGTTAATTGAAGAACTGTATGTTTCAATTGAATTTCTTAATTGTTGGTTCGTTACTCTTTCATGTATAATCACATCAACCATTGAAGCATTAAGGTGGATATATGGATTGTTTGTATATGTTGATTGCCAAGGAATATCTTCTTGAAATAAACTCGACAAATTACCTATCGAAATCTCATGTAAATCAGTTTCATTGAGTGAATCTTGTCGAATTGGAAAGTTCCGAATGTATATTTTTCTATCTGAGTTCTCAAATCTAGCCGTAATTGAATCACTCGATGCCATTTGTTAAACTTAAAAAATAACATAAATAAATATTTTCATCAATCAATTTAATTTAATATATCGATGTAAAATTCGGGGTAAAAATCGACATTTTCATCACTTTTTCCTCTTGGGTTGCTAACGTACACCCTTTCGTGTTCTTCATATCGAAGTGGGTGATGCGTGTGTCCACTTATCCATATTTTAACTGGGAAAGAAAAGTAACTTGAATAATCAGATACATACAACGAAGTATATTTGCGATAAAATTCATTATCAGGTTTTGCAATGGGTAATATCGGATAATGAGTTACAACAATTGTATCTCGATTTGATCTCTTCAATTCGTTTTCTAACCATTTTCTATCATATTCATGTAACGATTTAAACTTTGATACACCAATCCATTTCCCATTGTTACGGAGACGTCGTATACCTGAATGGGTTTTAATGGCTTTACTTTTTTCATCAATGTTTGACCAAAGTGTACATCCGATTATTCGGACTTTATTTACATAATAAACATTGCGTATTAATGAATATATTTCGTATTTCTCACAAAGAGAAATAAATTTTTTTTCTTGTAGTTTCATATCAAAACCATAATATTCGTGATTCCCTGGTGTGATAAAAACATGATGAAATTTAGATCGAATGTAGCGAAGAAAATCTTCGTATTTCGAATCAAATGGGTTTCCTATATCACCAGCTATAATTAATATTTCATCATCTGTTTGTTGGATTAAATTTGGAAAGTTAGACCAACTATCAATATGAAGATCAGATACAACCCTGATTCGAAATGAATTGGATAGATTTGTGTCCATTGATCTATTTGATTTATTGGAATAAATATTTGATTGTAGTATTATACTTTTGTGGTGAATGATTTGAATTATTTATTTTTGAATTGTGTTTCGAGTGATAATGATTTTCAAATATGTTTGGAGATAAAACATATTTGATGTTGAATGAATAGTGAAATGGGTGAGGTTCAAGATTTGAGTTTTGATGAATGATATAACTTGATTTGTTTGTGTTGTTAATATTTCTGATTTAACTTGTATTCTCAAATATATTTGAAGATGAAATATATTTGAAGTATAGAATAATAATTTGAAAATCAATGAATGAGATTTGAGATTTACAAATCAATGAATGAGATTTGAGATTCTGATTTTAATCAATGAATGAATGAGATTTGAGATTCTGATTTTAATCAATGAATGAATGAGATTTGAGATTTGAGTTTCATCAATGATTGATTTGAGATCTGAGTTTCATCAATGATTGATTTGAGATCTGAGATTTGAGTTTCATCAATGATTGATTTGAGATCTGAGTTTCATCAATGATTGATTTGAGATCTGAGTTTCATCAATGATTGATTTGAGATCTGAGTTTCATCAATGATTGATTTGAGTTTCATCAATGATTGATTTGAGTTTCATCAATGATTGATTTGAGTTTCATCAATGATTGATTTGAGTTTCATCAATGATTGATTTGAGTTTCATCAATGATTGATTTGAGTTTCATCAATGATTGATTTGAGTTTCATCAATGATTGATTTGAGTTTCATCAATGATTGATTTGAGTTTCATCAATGATTGATTTGAGTTTCATCAATGATTGATTTGAGATCTGAGTTTCATCAATGATTGATTTGAGTTTTGAGTTTCATCAATGATTGATTTGAGTTTTGAGTTTCATCAATGATTGATTTGAGATTTGAGTTTCATCAATGATTGATTTGAGATTTGAGTTTCATCAATGATTGATTTGAGATTTGAGTTTCATCAATGATTGATTTGAGATTTGAGTTTCATCAATGATTGATTTGAGATTTGAGTTTCATCAATGATTGATTTGAGATTTGAGTTTCATCAATGATATAACTTGATTTATTTGTGTTGTTAATATTTCTGATTTAACTTGTATACTTCAAATATATTTCATCATCAAATATATTTGAAGTATAGAATAATAATTTGAAAATCAATGAATAAGATTTATATTTCTGATTTTAAACAATGATAAATATCCAATAAATCAAATCACATCTCTGATCTTTTGTTAGAAACTTCATATAATAATTTTTTTATGTTTATCATTGCAATTTCCCAATCCCATTCATCCATTTTTCTTATTGTTTCATTGTGACTCAATCCTTCGATTCGATATCGCAAATATAAAAATGAAAGTTCGGTGCACAAAGATGTGTAACCTCCCAATAGTTTGTTCTGAATACACTTTGAAATACCCAATGTCTTATATTTTTTAATTCCTAATTTTTCCTTACACCATATCTCTAATATCTTATCATATTTCCAATCTATTTCACTGGTTCCTTCAGGGTCATATCTTTGTGCAATTCCATTTGATATCCATAAAATATTACTGTGACCAGGTAAATACAAATAAATTCCAATATTCTTTTTTATTCTAACACATTCGATTAAATTGTTTTCATTCATAATCAAACTTTTCTTATTTCCAATTACTCGAACATTCCCCATGTCTCCAATCATTCTAACATTTTTTTCAATTTTATTTTCAACTTCATTGAGTTCAACAGAAATATATTGTCCACAAACATGTTCTGGATACAGTGATAAATAGATATTATAAAGATGTGAAGTACCAAACAACAGATATTGATATGCATATGCTCGAATATCTGTATACGCATCTCTTTTTGCAGATAAAATTCTTTCGATATAAATATCTACACAAGAGTATTTTGGATTTTTTAGATCTGCAGGTAATCCAATCATTTCTCTTTCATGTAACTCTAATGTGTCACCATCAGAATATCTCAAATGATGTGACATCCAATCACTCATGTGTAAAGAATAAAGAGGTAAACTTCGAATATTCTCTGTAAATAAAAGAGAATAATAACTCTTCTCATTACCATTAAAATCCATTGAATTAACAACAGAAATTAATGTTTGCCATGAACAACCAAATGGGGAATCAGATTCAAACATCCAATTTAATTTATCACCTAATTCTTGAGCAACATAAATATCACTTACTTTTTTCTGACATATCATTTCAATTAAAATATCAAACTCATTCTTTGAACATCGCTTCAATCTCCAAAAACAATTAATTAAACAACCAACTTGTCGTAAACTTAACCCACTAAATGGTATCCAAGATTTATTTAATTTCTTTTTTTCATTAATATATCTTATTCTTACATTTCGATGTAAAAATAAATCAAACTTCGAATCACAAACATATTTATTTTTTAATGGAGCAACAATCAATGCCAATCTATTTTTAATTTCTATTTTCATTGTTTCATAACCTAACAATGAAACTTGACAGAATATCTTATATTTATTGAATTTAATTAAATTATATTTTGATCGAAATTTAACAATATAACCCTTTGATACAACTTTTATTTTATCAATTTCTCCATATAATTCTGAATCATACTGTGATACCAGTGAAATAAAATAAATATTTGACCATGAACAGAGAAATTCATTTTCAGATATCCATCTATTTGTCATATCCACTTTGAATTAAATCGAATAATAGAAAATCAAACATATCATTTTATCATGATATGTTTGAGAAAATATTAAATAAATTCAAAGGGGATAAGGAAGAAAAAATGTTTGTTAATTCTGGTTTTATCTCATACAAAATGGAATCTAAAATAAATGAATTTATGACCACTTTAATACCTGAATCTTCTTTTCAGAATTTTTCTCATTTACTTCATAATCCAAAAAGAAAAGTTAAACAAGCGCCAAACACTCATACAAAATTTTGGAGATATTATTGTGATCTTGTTTCAGAACAATCTCCAATTGCAATTTCAGAAAGACCTGGACAACATGTTCCATTAATTGTTGAGTTCGTTTTTCGGTTTCAACGACGACTTTGTGAAGACGAAGATGTCATCACTGACGTTGTTATTTCAAGGTTATGTTGGGTAATTCAGAGAGTTATGTTAGATTATCTTTCTATTGATGAAGAAGATCATTCGATGCTCACCTGTTTTGTTCTTTCACCTGAAGTACCATTGACCACTGAAAAAGAAATAATTAATACAGTGCGATTTCAGTTTCCACTATGTAAACTTGATATTTCTTATGTTCAAGAATTTTTCTATGATCAACTCATTGACTTTTGTTTTTCAAATAATCTCGTTAGTATTTTTCGTGTGTCACCATCAGGTGATTGTTCAACATGGTTGAATCGATCATTGATTAATCAACCCGTTCCAATGTACGGTAGTAGAATTCATGATGTTCCATTGTTACTTTGGAGTGTTTTTGAAGAATTAACAGATGAAGAATCACTCGATGAAGATTGTCCGACAATCGAAGATTTTATGGATTTATTTGAGTTATCGAATCACACTGATGTTTATCAAAAATTATTGAATCCTTCTTTTTTCTATGAGAACGAAGATAAATTATATTATTTACCAATCGTTCTTTCACTTCATTTTGGTTATACTGTAACACAACCTCGAAGTGAATGTGTTTCACCAACGTCAACTGTTGAAGCGATTGAATCGACAGAAGAACAAAAAATCGTATATGACATGATATCAATGTTAAAACCATTTCGTTCAACAACAAGGTTTTTTTGGAAAGATATCGGTAAAGCATTATACAATGTAACTCGAGGTTCCGAAGAAGGACTTCGAAGATGGGTTGAATTTACAAAGAAAGGAAAGAGTGAACTAACTGAAGAAGATTGTAAATTAGAATATGAAACATTTTCTCAAATTAACAAACTTACATATCGAACTGTTGCTTGGTATGCTTCGTTGGATAACCCAATAGAATATAAAAATTGGCATAATAGATGGTGTGAACAATCGATGAAAAATGCATTGACTTGTACAGATTTTGATATTGCTTTTGCATTTTATCGTAGATATTGGTTAAAATATATTTGTTCAGATACACGTCATAAATCTTGGTATCGATTTGAAAGAGGATTTTGGGTTCCAACACAACCGATCGTTATTTCTAATATTATTATGAGTGATTTCAGAATATTATTCGAAAAATATCGCGCAGACTTAGCAAAAACAATTGTTAATATCACCGAAGAACGAGATAAAAATGATAAAGAAGGACTGATCAAACTCGTGACAAGTTTGATTACAAAATTAAAATCAAATGCAGTTGCATCAAGAATTACAACGGTTGCATCGGGTTTGTTCATCAAAGATGATTTTGAAGATATTCGAGATACGAATTGGACGATGTTAGGTGTTGGAAATGGTGTTTTAGACATGGATGAAAAGGGAATTATTTTCCGTGAAGGAAAACCAGAGGATTATATTACAATTCGAACATCAATTCCTTATCTTCCTACATTAACACGACAAAGTCCAAGTGTGATCAATGTTATGAAATGGTTATCACAATTGTTCCCTGATAGAGAATTACTTCATTATACACTTAAGCTTCTGGCAAAAACATTAAGAGGTAAAAATTTAGAAAAGATTTTCCCTGTATTTTCTGGTGAAAACGGAGATAATGGTAAGAGTACATTGATGAAAGCTCTTGAAATCTTATTTGGACCTTATTTCGTTAAATTCACACCAAGTATTCTGAGTGGTAAAAGACAGCAAGCAAATGGTCCGTCACCAGAAATTGCCCAAGCAAAATATGCAAGAATTGGTGTTGTCGATGAACCGAACAACAGTGATGAATTGAATGACGGTGATCTTAAGAGATTTACGGGTAATGATTCAATGTTTGCTCGTTTGTTAAATCAAAATGGAGGTAAATTTGATATTTTATTCTTGTTTATTTACATTTGTAACAAGCCACCCAATGTACCAGCGAATGACAAAGCTGTGAGAAATCGATTGAAGATCGTTCCTTTCTTGACAACATATGTAGATGACCCACCTGCAACTATTGAAGAACAATGGAAACAAAGGAGATTCCCAAAAGAAGCTGATTTTGAACGTAAACTTCCTCATATGATTAACGCTTTGCTTTGGTTGCTTGTTGATTATTATCCGGTATTTTGTAAGGAAGGAATTCAAACGAGTCCACCGGTTGTTACTCAAACCACTGAGTTCTATTGGAAAACAAATGATTATTATTCATTGTTTATTAGTGAGAATATTCGAGAATTGAAGGGTTCTGAAATCTCAGTTAAAATGTCATATGATAAATTCACTAAGTGGTTTATCAAATCTTATCCATCAAAGAGAGATAAGATTCCTGATAGAACATTCTTTACGAGATCAATGAACTCTCATTTTGGAACTGTACCACGCAAAGGTGTTTGGGTAGGTTTCGAAATGATCGAAGAAACTCTTTGATTAATCTCAATAAAAACATAATAATATATCAGAAAGATATATTATTCATTTACTTTGTTTCATCTTTGATTTGTTTGTTTCCGATAAGAACTCAAATAAAATGTCAGATTCCAAACAAACATTAAAAATTCTAACATGTGGTGATCCACACTTCAAGGTTAATAATGCAATTGAGACAGAAGAAATGACAAAGAAGTTTATCTCACTTGCATCTTCATTAAAACCAGATAAAATAATTATTCTTGGAGATATACTTGATAGACATGAAACTTTACATGTTTCTCCTCTTGATCGAGCTATTTCATTTCTCTCTGAGTGTTGCGAGATTGCTCCAACCGTTATTTTGATTGGAAATCATGATAGACCTTCAAATTCTATATTTTGTACATCTGAACATCCTTTCAATGCACTCAAGAAATGGAAAAACATGATTGTAGTTGATGTACCAAAAGTTGAAATAATTAAAAATCATAAAATGGTTTATGTTCCATATGTTCCTCCTGGTAGATTTCAGGAATCACTTGATTTATTGGACAACAATGATGAAACGAAAGATCAAAGTGAAGATAAATCAGAAACAGTGTCACCAACTGTTATTTTTGCACATCAAGAATTTAAGGGTGCAAAGATGGGTGCTATTATATCAGAAGAAGGTGATTCATGGTCACTTCAAAACCCATTGGTTGTCAGTGGACACATACATGATTTTGATCATCTGCAAAATAATATAATTTATACTGGCACACCTATACAACATGGTTTTGGTGACACAAGTAAAAAATCAGTTTCTTATTTCATCTTTGATTCATTGAGTAATTTTCAACATCAGAGAATTCCATTAAATTGTGCAGAAAGAAAAACAATAAATATTTTAGGTACTGATTTATCAATTTTAAACAATGAAAGACCATCACCTTTTCTTCGTATAGTTGTTTCAGGTACAAAAGAACAAATTAAATTTGTTTCTTCTTCTTCAATTATATCTTTGTTTCTGAGTAAAGGAACAAAAGTAGTTTATCGAGAAAAAAGAGAAAAAATAACATCGAATACAAAGGCAAATATATCGTTCTTAGACAGACTTTTTCCTCTACTCGATTCAGATGATCTTCGATATTTAGCTACGCAAATATTTTCAAATTAGTATCAAAATTAAATAATATGATTTTATGTGACGATATAAAATCATATTTTTGATTCGAATTTCTTTCGAATATAACAAATGAGTATTAACCTTGAGTCTCTGAGAAGCGACACATGTCTTTTCATATATTTTTTTGAGAAATACTTGGAAATAAGGAATGATGATCTCTCTGCGATAAAAATCGAGTCGGATAAAACAAGTGATGAAATCGATGGTTGGTTTCATTCTCTACCATTATTTGATCGAACTGTCATTCAAATGGTCCTTGATTTATATTTGAATGATAGTAAACTTAGTTCAATATCAGATGTAACTAAACCTTTCTTTGAACGAATGAAAATATATGGAACTGTGAGTAATTCTAGTAATTTGACATTAAATACTTTGACCAAAGATGTCATGCAAAAAATTAACAGAAGTACTAAAAACAACACAAATCTCGTTCTTTTATTTTTATTTTCGATATTATCAAATGTTCAATTAACTACAGAAGATAAAATAATAGAATTAGGAACTGTTTTTTTGAGTGTTTATGCTTTGACTGGACGTATTTGGGATATATATAATGGTGGAATTGGTAATTTCAAAAATTTATTAAATTCACTGCGATCAAATATTTACCCTGTCCCGTTGAACTATCTTTCTCTTTTGTATTTTATTTCTGAATCTGTTTTTAATAGATTTATGGATGTTAATGGAATACTTCGACCAGAAAGTTGTAACAACGCAACTGATTATGTAGCTTGTGTTTGGAACAACATGGTTCGATCAAGATTAATATCTGATAAATATGATATTAGTGAAGTGATAATATTGAATGATGTTGACATTACATTAGATTCTGTTCAACAATCAAATGTAGATATTTTTACGATACTCGGTGAAAAGCAATTATCACCTGTTGAACCAAAAAAGTTTATTTCTGACATACGACAAATACCCATTAAGCATGAAACTAAAACAAAATTAATATATAAAGATTTTACATCGACAACTCAAGTCTATGATTTTAAATTAGAAAGTTTGTTGAATCAACAAACTACAGATATGAAAAAATTAGCATCGGCTATTAATTATAGGGCTTATATATCGGTTAATGATATTATAATTCATCCATATGTGTTGCTCAAAAATAAATTTAATGAAATTGAGAATTCAATTCTTTATAATTCAGAATTCAGAAAAAAGTTATATGTTAAATTTAAGGATAATGATGCTGAAAATGCTCTTCAAATAATATCTGTGTATTACATGTTTCACGTAACTATTAAAAATATTAGAGCAGAATATAATGGTTATATTGATTTTCTTGAAAAAAACTATTATGATACTATTGTGATGAATGATAGATTGAAAACTTATGAAAATAGTTTTGAAAATTATATTTTAATATCAATTGGATATACAAGAAAATTCGGTTATTTTAATCGATATGGAATTGATTGGGAATTTAATTCTTCTGATGAATTAACTATAGATACAGATGAATTAAATGAAGTAAAATCTATTCTAATCACAAATGAAAATAAAACATTTGTAGTTCTACCAAATAAATTAACAGGAGATTTATTATCAAAATATTATTATATGTTGTATCTGAATAAGTATAAAAATTTGAGTAAAGCTCCGATAGGATTCAGAGAATCTATCTGGTATGTCTGGTCGATTATACCAACTGTAGCTAAGAAAGTTGGAATCACTGGTGATTTTAATAATTGTAGTAATTCTGATAAATGTAAGCTAGAAACAGCATGTTTGAGTAAGGGTGTTTTAGATTTCTATGGTGTTTCTGATCAAACGTTGATTAATGCTCACGCTACGCTTACAAATCTTAACACAATTAAGTACCGCAGTAGACCTGAACTTGAGATGTTAATCAAAAGACTCTCAAATGAAATATGTAAATAACAAATCATAAATTAAATCAAGTAATTCATTTGTATCTCAATAATAAAACTTATTGAGATACAGAACTTTGTTAATTATTATCAAATATTTTTTACGAACTAATAAATCGAATCTTAAAAATGAGTGTTAAGATTGTTCTTGCACATGATGCTCCGAGAAGTCTCCGTATGTTTGCTGAGTCAGTAGAATATGGGAGTGACTTAAATTCATTATCCATATACACTCCGGATACACCAAAAATAGATGATTTGAAAGACGTTGATAAATATTTATCAACAATAATTTCAGTTAGTGATTCACTGATTGTTCCATGTGAATCACTTGGTTTACTTGATATTTTTATTTTGAGAAAATATTTGAATATAAATTATGAAACCAGAACAGTTTTATCAAATCTCTCAAAAACTTTTGCTGCTCTGTTAAATTCAAAAATTGTGTCTCTCTACAATAAAATAAAAAATAGTAATCATACTTGGACTGACGAAGATTATAGGATTCTTATGGTTTCTCACTATATCATGGGTGATAAAATATGTTACAATCACACTGATTATTTTACACAAAAATTCATAGGAATAATAGTTCCTGATGATTATTTTGTATATGTGTTTAATAACAGTGGATTAAACAGTGAATTTCTTGCTAATTTCAAAAAAGACAATGGTGTTGATTTGAACATTGATACACTTTCTCTGAACGAATCAAATATTAAATCATATTATTTTAGGGATATTCTACCAGATTTTACAGAAAGAACTTATTCTGTTGAATATTCGATAACTGAATATGATTCAACACAAGAAGCAAATAAATATAAGTTTTGTTTTACCCGCAATACTTCAAAAGTCAACAGGTTATTGTTGACTGGTGAAAATCTAAGTGATGAACCGATGAAAATAGAAAAATTAATAAAAAGTGGATACTTTAGTGATGTTCAAAAAGAAAAACTTCGATATGCTGCGCGTATGAGAAATGAAAAAAATAAAGAAGTCTCTGATGTTGAAAATAAAATCAAACAAATAGAAATTAAATATTTAGAAGAATCAATTGATGTTTCGAAATTTACAGATGAAGAATTAGATGATTATATGTTAACCGTCTCTGATGTAAAATCAATGGTTATGTATGATGCGCTTAAAAAAATAAAAAGTGGAAATACCGATCAAAAACTCAATGAAAGAGTTTTTTCCAATTCAGAAGATTTATCAGATGTCAAATTTGACCTTCCTACATTCAGAAAAATATATGAAGGAAGAGTACATGAAAAATATTATACTTGGTATGGGATGTACATACCAATTGAATGGTTTTTAACATTAGTATCTGAAGATGTTCTCAATAAAATTAATAGTTATATTCAAAAAGATACAGGGATAAACACATACAATGTTAAAAGAGATATGACAATAAACCTAATAGTTTCATTGTATTATTTTGACATCAAAATCAATGGGTTACCAAGACAATTCAGGATTATTCAATCTGAAAGCATTCAAGAATTGTGGTTATTATTCTTTGGTTTGAAATATCCATTTAGATCCCATTTAAGATTAGATAATATCTGTAGATTAATTTCATTTGGAGCAAATTCTTTTGTGTTAGATGAAGGTGGTAGTATTATTCAATCTACCATTCGTCACCCATTTTATTTCGCAGATTCATCTGTAGATTTAATAGAATATCCAGGAACAAAAATCAAAGAAACTAATATTTATGAATTTGAACGCGACTTATCTCCAAAATTAGTTAAAAATAATATTTTTGACATAATAGCAGAACAAACCGTATCTTTCGTTGTAGACAGAGTTATATCTTTGAATAATGAAATTATTGATGAAAAATCAACAGATCCGTACAATGGAAATCTGAATACATCAGAAGAATTCATTGAATTATATCGTTTATACAATGTTAAGTTTAACATACTGAGAGATTCTTGTAACGAAGGAAAAAAAACCAATATAAATTTGGCAATTAATGATTCATACAAATATGATTATGGCACGAAAAACTGTGATTCACTAGGTATTAAATTCAAAGAAATAACAGAAAAATCATCAGACGAAGATACGTATGAATTTTTATATAAATTATATTCTTTCCCTGGTGTTTTGAACTCATATTTCAATAAAATTTCAACAAAAGGTCAGAAGAATGAACATGGAAATCTTGATTTCCGATTAAGGATCGGAAAATCAATTTCATATGATGATATGATAAGAAACATTGTAATGAGAAAATTCGAAATAGATGAATATAAAACCATCAAATCAAAACTTGTTATCTATCACTAAATTATCAAAATATAAAACTACATTAAGTTTTATATTTTTTTCTTTATCAATACCAATTTAATATTCTGATATTATTAAATGTCGAACATACCGTTTTCATCATTGACACCAAACGTAATTTATATTATATCGGTTATATCTCCAGAGACGGTTAAAATAACTGGAAAACATCCGAGTCCAACTGAAGAATCAATCAAAGCTGCAAAAAAATGGTATCGCTCATTGTCATTGTTAGATTTATCTGCTGTGTTTTCTGTTAGAAACCTTGAAGGTGAAAATATTTATGAGATACTTGAAAAAGAAGATAGATATCAGGTTTCATTGAAAGAAAAACAACAATCGAATAGATACAATTTATATTATGCAATGATAGAAAATGAATTTTCAGGTAAATATGATTTTAGTTCTTATCCATTGAATGATTTTATTCGTACATTTGAAAGAAAAAATATTGTTCTCCGCTATCCTGATGTATATTTTATAATTTTAAAATCTTCAGGTAAAAAAAGATTTGAGATATATGATAGTGTCAAAAGGAACAATCCAATAAATCTATCATTTGATTCGATTAAATATCCTGAATCTGAAGAGGGATTATTGAAGAGTGATTTAGAAACAAAAATTAAAGAAATAAATGATTTAACTGATTTTAAAAATAAACATTTGATTGATGTTAGTCAATTGACAAGTGATAATGAAAAATTAATTGCTGAATTAAATGTGACGAGAGAAAAATCTGAAAAACTTCAAATTGACCATGATGCGATTCAAAGTCAACTCAGGGAAATGCAAGATAAATATGAAAAAACATTGAAAGAATATAATGAACAAAAGACCAACGAACCTAAAATAACTTCTATTTCACCATCAGATGTTAGTACAAAAAGTGAACTGAGTTCGAGTTCATTAGGGATACCAGAAGCGGTAATATTTGTACCTGAAAAAAATAAACCAATAGAACAAATTTCACCACCATCTTTTGGTAGAACTCAAACGGTAATATCTCCTGTTACAGTGAGTTCTAAAAGTGTTTTATCACAAAAATCAGAAAAACAAACAGGATCAATATTACCAACTGCAATGATACCTATTTCTTCTGATCTTATCTTTGAAAAAGCAAAGAACATTGCACTTTCAGGACATCTTCGTCAATATCCAATATCGAATATGTTCAGTGGAATTAAATCAATTAAAGTTACACAAAACATAGATTCATTTGATCTTTCACCAGAAAAAGTAGCTTATATGATAAAAAATCATCAAATCGGTTTACTCAATTTAGAGAATAAAAGATATGAGATTGTTACACCAATTGAAATTTTAATTTCAAACGTGTTATCTCTTAATTATTGTCATAGATTGTTCTCTTCACTTGGTCTTCGTGGTTACACTGAGAACTTTATTTTATCAAAATTAGGAGTTATTTCAGAACCTGTGGCTCTTCAAATTATTGAATTTTGCACATGGTTGTGGTATTATGATTCTGTAATTTACATGGGATATACATCTGCAGATATTAGAACTATACTTTCGTTTGATGAAGATGAACTTCGAACGTTATTATCGATACCATCGGATATCATTACATCATCAATACATTATTTTAGATATTGTCTTTTGTATCATTCAAAACCTTTTAACAATGATAGGAGATTAATTGGAAAATCAATCATATCACCTAAGGATCAATTGAATCATGCGTATGCATATGGTTGGTTAAACTATGAGAAACTTGATATCAATGAAGGTTCTGGGGTTTACAACTATTCAAAAATAAATGATGAAATTAAACTGTTAAACACCGCAGTTCTAATAAAGAAATATAAAATGAAAATACCCAGTGAATTTGATCACCGTCAAATTCAAAAGTATGTTTATTCGTCACTACCGTATTTATCTGGAGAAGTTGATCTTGTTGAAGATTTTAACATTGATAATTTATTGGGATATAGCGATGAATATCTCATTAAAAACAAAGGAATAAAACAATGGTCATCGAGATACGATATTTTGCAACAAATCACTGATAAATTGAATTTACAGCGTCCAGTGTCAAAATATTAGAGTTTTATCTCTTATTTTATGAGAAGTATAATTGGTGTAAACAATTAATTAATTTGATCAAAAATCAAATTAATTAATTGTTAGTTTGATATTTGATTGTTAGTTTGATATTTGATTGTTAGTTTGATATTTGATTGTTAGTTTGATATTTGATTGTTAGTTTGATATTTGATTGTTAGTTTGATATTTGATTGTTAGTTTGA
>Ga0209262_10000280_pt1 | contig 26051 bp, 21 predicted proteins | sample Lowcelwee11metaG_FD_187171 | JGI IMG/M metagenome (GOLD analysis project Ga0209262, IMG submission 187171) | Freshwater pond sediment microbial communities from the University of Edinburgh, under environmental carbon perturbations - Low... | ecosystem: Environmental > Aquatic > Freshwater >... | reverse complement strand
GACGATCTGCGAGGAACTGCACGTCGCCGTGCCGGAATCCGGCCAGGGCAGCACCAAGACGCTGATGGACCTGCTCGGGCGCCACCTGCTCGACACGCACGCGCGCGGCCGCCGCGTCGTGCTGATCGTCGACGAGGCGCAGAACCTGAGCACGCAGACGCTCGAGCAGGTGCGGCTGCTGACCAACCTCGAGACGGCGACGACCAAGCTGCTGCAGATCATCCTGATCGGCCAGCCCGAGCTGCGCGAGCTGCTCGACCAGCCCGACCTGCGCCAGCTCGCCCAGCGGATCACGGGCCGCTATCACCTGAACCCACTGTCGGAGGACGAGAGCGCCGGTTACGTGAAGCACCGGATGCGGGTCGCGGGTGCGACGGCGGAGGTGTTCACGCCCTCGGCGCTGCGCGAGATCCACCGGCTGAGCGGCGGCATTCCGCGCGTCATCAACGTCATCTGCGACCGGGCCCTGCTGGGTGCCTTTACGCAGGAGGATCACCGCGCCGGCGCAAAACTGGTGCGCCAGGCGGCGTCCGAGGTCTACGGGCGACCCGTGCCGGCACCCTGGCTCAAGTGGACGACCGCCGCCGCGGTGGCGGCCGCGCTCGCCCTCGTCGCCGTGGGTGTCTGGACGTTCACGACGCAGCGCGCGGCCAGAACCACCGATGCGATCCACGACGGCTCGACGGCGCCTGCCGTCGCGGCGTTGCCGGCCGCGACAGGTCCCGATGCCGCGGCGGTCGACGGGATCCCCGCGGCTGCGACCGCAACATCGCCCGCCTCAGCACCCGCCGGGGTGCCGCTCGACCTCTTGCTGGTCCGTCACGGCAACGACACGACGACCGAAGCCGCGCTCGGCAAGCTGTTCGCGCTGTGGGGAGCGATGTATGAACCCGCGCGCGGCCGCGGTTGCGACCAGGCCGGGCGCCAGGGACTGGAGTGCCTGTTCCAGAAAGGATCCTGGGCCCAGCTTCGCGCCCTGAACCGCCCGGCCATCCTGACGCTTACCGATGACGTCGGCCGGACGCACCAGGTGGTCCTCACGGGGCTCAGCGACGAGCAGGCAACGCTCGACCTCGGCGGTGAAGCGCGCGAAGTCTCGATCACCGCACTGTCGCGCTACTGGTTCGGCGACTTCCTGCTGCTCTGGCGTCCGCCGCTCGCCGTCGTCAAGTCGCTCGCGCCCGGCATGCGCGGCGACGACGTGCGCTGGTTGCGCGAAAGCCTGCGCGCGGCCCAGGGCCTGCCCGCCGTGCCCGCTGGCAGTGACCTCTACGACGAGGAACTGATGCGGCTCGTGCAGGAATTCCAGCGGCAGAACCGCCTCACGGTGGACGGCGTCGCGGGCGTGCAGACGCAGATCGCGCTCGACACCGTGCTCAACGCCACGGGCTCCCCCACGATCGTGGCGTCCACGGCCGCAACCGCGGGAGGCTGACGGCGATGTCCTTCATCCTGGACGCACTGCGGAAATCCGAGCACGAGCGCCAGCGGCAGACGGGCCCGGCGCTGGTCGAGACGCCGGTGGCCACGCCGAAGCCGAAGTCGAACGTCTGGGCGACGGCTGCAATCGCGCTGCTGGTCGTCAACCTCGTCGCGGTCGGCCTGTTGCTGCTCTACAAGTCACGCGATGAGCCGGTCGTGTCGACGACCGCCGACGCAGTGCAGCCCGCGCGAGTCGATCCCGCGCCCGCCACGGCTCCGCCAGCCGCACAAGCGGCAGTGACCCAGACCCTGCCGCAGCCGGTCGCTCCGCCGCCGATGCTGCGGCCCGCCGAGGAGGCGCCTGCAGCACCGGGAACGCGCAATCCGCTCGAAGGTGAAATCTCGAGCAGCGGACCGTCCATGGATTACGAGGCGGCTGCGCGCGCGGCTGAGCCACCGCCCGGACCACCGGCTGTCGTCCCGACCCAGCGCGGCTCGGTGGTCTATGAGCCGTCGCCAGGCGGCGAAACCGCGGACGCACCGGGCTATGGCAGCCAGCCCCAGCGGAGCACGTCGAACCTGCCCACCGCGGATGAGTTCGCAGCCCGCGCCGGGTTGCCGGAGATGCGGCTGGAACTGCACGTGTACTCGGCGAATCCGCAGCAGCGCTTCGTGTTCATCAACGGCCGCAAGTACCAGCAAGGCGACAGCACCCAGGAGGGCGCGACGGTGGACGAGGTCACCCCGGACGGCGTCATCCTGAACGCCCGCGGCAACCGGTTCCTGCTGCCGCGCGACTGAAGGCCGGGACGACCGAGCGATGACTTCCGCCGCGGCGGTGGCCGACAGTCTCGACGGCTTGCAGCTCAACCGTGCGTTCAAGGCCGGTATCGCGCGACTGCTGTCGCGCCAGGAACATCTCAACAAGATCAACGTGTTCCCGGTGCCGGACGGCGACACCGGCACGAACCTCGCGCTGACGATGAGCGCCGTGCTGGGCTCGCTGCAGCGCTGGCCCGACGGCCACGCCGGCAAGACGCTGACGCGCATTGCCGACGCCGCGCTCGACGGCGCGCGGGGCAACTCGGGTGCGATCCTCGCGCAGTTCTTCCTCGGCGTCTGCGACCGGCTCGGCCACCTCGGCCACCTGAGCCCGGACGATTTTGCCGACGGAGTGCACGGTGGCGCTGCGTACGCGCGCGAGAGCCTGAGCGAGCCGCGCGAGGGCACGATTCTCACCGTGCTCACGGACTTTGCGCGCGAGATCCATTCGGTGCGGCGGGAGGGCGTGCGCGACTTCACCGCGCTGCTGCGCCGGGGCGTGCAGGCGGCCCAAGCCTCGCTCGAGCGCACGACTTACCAGCTCGAAGCGCTGCGCAAGGCCAACGTCGTGGACGCCGGCGCGCTGGGATTCGTCGAACTGATGTCGGGGATGACCGAGTACATCGCGAGCGGATCGGAGCAGGAGCCCGCAGTGACGGTGCCGGAGGCACTCGCAGCTTCCGTGCCGGAGGAAACGGCCGGCCAGGAGGAGGACCTCGCGTACCGCTACTGCACCGAGTGCGTCGTGACCGGCGCGAATGTCGATCGCCGCCACCTGCGCGAGCAGATGTCGGCGCTCGGCGGCAGCCTCGTCGTCGCCGGCCTGCAAAGCAAGGTGCGCGTGCACATCCACGTCAACGACCCCGCCGAGGTATTCCGCGTCGCGGCGCGTTTCGGCACGGTGACCGGCGAGAAGGCCGACGACATGCAGCGCCAGCAGCACTCGGCGCACGTCGCGGGCCGCCGGGTCGCGATCGTGACCGATTCGGCGGCCGACATACCCGAGGACGAGATGGATCGGCTCGGCATCCACATGGTGCCGGTGCGCGTGCACTTCGGCGAGCACAGCTACCTCGACAAGGTCGGCATCTCGCCCGAGGAGTTTTTTGCGGAGCTCGAGCGCAACCCGGTGCATCCGCAGACTTCGCAGCCCCCGCCCGGGGATTTCCGCCGCCAGTTCGAGTTCCTGGCCTCGCATTTCGATTCGGTCGTGTCGATCCACCTCACGCGCCAGGCGAGCGGCACCTGCGGCGCCGCGGAGATGGCGGCGGGCCGGGTGACCACGCACGGCAAGGTCACGGTGATCGACAGCATGAATGCCTCGGTCGGCCAGGGCCTCGTTGCGATGTACGCGGCGGAATGTGCTGAAGCCGGTTACGACGCGGCGCGTGTGATCGAGGCGACGCGCGCGATCCGGTCGAAGACCAGGACGTTCGGGCTGGTGGGCTCGCTCGAATACGCGGTGCGCGGCGGGCGGGTGCCGCGCTGGGTCAAGAACGTCGCGGACCGGCTGCAGCTGATGCCGATCCTGCACAATGACCGCAAGGGCCGGGTCACCGCCGGTGGCGTGCTGTTCGGGCGCAGTCACCTGCGCGAGAAGTTCGCCCGGTACATCCGCCGGCGCATGCGTGACGACTGCAGCTACCGGATCCTGGTCGGGCACGCGAACTGCGCAGCGGACGGCCAGTGGCTGCTCGAGCGCCTGAGCAGCGCCAACGTCGCGTCGGGCCGGCTGCTGCCGCTCGGCAGCGCGCTGGGCGTGCACGGCGGGCCCGGGATGCTGGTGGTCGCATTGCAGGAGCACGAACCGCCGCGATGAAGATCGAAACGACTGCAGTGCACGCGGGCCGCGAGCCTGATCCAGCGACGGGCGCGCTGCGCGAGCCGATCCAGCTCTCGACGACGTTCGAGCGTGGCGCCGACGGCGGCTACGCTCACGGCTACTCCTACTCCCGCAGCGGCAACCCGAACCGCACGACGCTGGAGCAGGCCATTGCGGCACTCGAGCGCGGCAGCGATGCGGTGGCGTTCGCCTCGGGTTCGGCGGCAACACTGGCGGCCTTCACGCTCGGCGTGCCCGGCGGCCGCATCGTCTGCTCGGCGGACTGCTACCACGGCACCGCGAAACAGCTGCGCGAGATCCTGCCGCAGTGGGGCGTGCGCACTGAATTCGTCGATACGACCGACCTCGACGCCGTCGAGCGCGCACTCGAGCCGGGTGCATCGATGCTGTGGGTCGAAACCCCGTCGAATCCGTTGCTGCGAATCAGCGATCTCGCGGCACTCGCCGAACTCGCACACCGGCGTGGCGCACTGCTCGGCTGCGACAACACGTTTGCGAGCCCGGTCCTGCAGCAACCGTTCGCGCATGGCGCGGACCTCGTCATGCACAGCAGCACGAAGTACCTGGGCGGCCACAGCGACGTGCTCGGCGGCATCGTCATCGTGCGCGAGGCGGACCCAGTGCTGACCCGGCTACGGGAGTTCCAGTCCGCGGGGGGCGGCGTGCCCTCGCCGTTCGACTGCTGGCTGCTGCTGCGCAGCCTCGCGACGCTGCCGCTGCGGGTGCGCGCCCAGGCAGCGCACGCGGCCGCCGTGGCCCGGTTCCTTGAGTCGCACCCGCGCGTCGAGCGTGTGCATTACCCGGGCCTCGAAGCCCATCCAGGTCACGCGCTGGCGGCGCGCCAGATGCACGGCGGCTTCGGCGCCGTGGTGTCGGTGCAAGTGCCGGGCGGGGCTGCGGACGCGCTGGCCGTCGTGTCGAGAGTGCGCCTGTTCACTCGAGCGACTAGCCTGGGCGGCGTGGAGAGCCTGATCGAGCATCGTGCGTCGATCGAGGGACCGTTGAGCCAGACGCCCCCGAACCTGATCCGTATGTCCGTCGGGCTTGAGCACCCGGACGATCTGATCGGCGATCTCGACCAGGCGCTTGCAGGCTGAGTCCCGGTCAGGGGGCCGGATCCTTTGGCGTCTCGACCGGGCGGCCCTTGTCTACCCAGGCGACGATGTCCCCCTCGAGGTGCTGCAGCCGAGTGTAACCCTGGCCGGCCAGCACTTCGGCCGCGATTCCGGCCCGACGTCCGCTCTTGCAGTACAGCACCACGTCCTGGTCCTTGGGCACCTCGGCCATCCGGGACGCGATCTGGTCGTACGGAATGTTGACGGCTCCCGGCACGTGGCCGGACGCGTACTCCTCGGGACTGCGCACGTCGAGCACGTAGGTGGCCGCGTCATCCTTCTGCTGCCGCTCGAGCAGGGCCTCCTGCGAGATCGGCACGAGCACCGGATCGGCTGCAAGCGCCCCGGCCGAGACGAGCGAGGCAAACAGGAGACCGAAGAGTCTGCGTTTCATCGACCAAGTCCTCGTTTCGCGGCGCGCCACCCGGCCCGCCCTCACCAGCGCTGCGGCACTTTCTGCAGCTTGTTCACATCGTAACCGAGATCCGCGACCTGCCGGCGCAACCGCTCGAAGTCCTTGGCGGGAATCTGCGGCGTCCGCGCCATGATCCAGACGTAGTCGAGGCGGCTGCGGGCGATGATCGTCTCGGTGTAGTCCTCGTCCACGTGGGCGACCAGGTATTCGGCCTTGATCGGCCAGATGAACTGCATGCCCCAGACGGCATTCGATTCCCGGTCACGGACGAAGCCGCGCGGCCGCATGACCTTCTCCGGACCGTCGAAGGATCCCTCACGAAACGTAAAGGTGGTCGCGATCGAGCCGTCCTCGTCGAGCCGGTAGGACTCGACGGCGTTGTGCGCGCCCTTCTCGGGCGCGGTCGGGATGTTCGCGATCACGTACCAGTCGCCCATGAAACGCTCGAGGTCGACGCGTTCGGCGACGGGAATCGTGGGGGCTGAGGAGCAGGCGGACAGCATGAGGACGAGCGCCAACACGCCCGAAAGGCGGGCCGTGAGCATGGGGTTTCTCCGTGGTTGCCCGACCTTTCGCGCCGCTCACCCGAGTGGTTTCGGGCGGACCGGCGACCCGCTCAGAACCAGTTGAAGTTGAAGCTGACGCTGACCCGCTCGGCGGCGACCGGATTCGGCGGCACTTCGTGTCGCAACCAGCTCTCGAAAAGCACGACCGTGCCCGCTTCGGCCGGCACCGTGACCCAGGGGCGGTTCTCAGGCCGGCAATCGGCCCGGCGCGGCGGGGCGGCCATGAACCGGTCCAGCCGCGGATCCTCGAACTTGATGCCCGGCGCGCCGCGCGGCGTGCGCACGTAGTAGGTGCCGCTGATCGTCGACAGCGGGTGCAGGTGCAGGCTGTGGACCACCTGTCGCGGCATGATGTTGATCCAGCAGTCGGTCATCGCGAGTTCGCGTCCGTCGAGGTCGAACTCGAGCGACCGCGCGAACCGATTGACGTGCCGGCGCAACTTGCGCTCCAGTAACGCGAATGTCGGCGAGATCGTGTGCATCCGGCTCAACGAGCCATAAGAGGTATACCCGCCCGGATAGCGCGTGGCGGACCAGGCCTGGCCGGCCGAGTCGTCCTCGCGGTACTGCCGGCACTCGAGCAGCAGCCGATCGTTGAACGACTTCCACCCGGACGCCTGCAACGGCGCCTTGTAGACCAGCGTGGGGAACAGGGCTTGCGACGGCATTACGACAGCTTAAACGAGCCCGCGGCTGTTTTCAGTTTCCCTCAATAGACGGGCTGGCTACGCCTTGCATCGTGGGAATCCCGTGCGTATTGTTAAGCATTGATTAATCCGGAACTGGCGATGAAAGCTGCCACCGACCGTCTGCCGCTGAACGCCCTGCGGGTCTTCGAGGCCGTCGCGACACACTTGAGCTTCACGGCGGCGGCGCGCGAACTCGGCGTCACGACCGCGGCCGTCAGCGCGCAGGTCAAGGCACTCGAGGCCGACATCGGCGTGCCGCTGTTCCGCCGCCACACGCGAGCGGTCGCCCTCACCCAGGAGGGCGCCGAGCTGCTGCCCGGCATCCGCCGCGGGCTCGAGGAGCTGCGCCGTGCCGTGGACCGCATCCGCCGCGAGCGGGTTGGCGGCATGCTGAACCTGAGCGTCCCGAGCGAGTTCCTGCAGCGCTGGTTGCTGCCCCGGCTGGGCGAATTCACGCGGCAGCATCCGGAAATCGAGGTGCGCTTCGGTCCGGCGCGGGCGGCGCTCGATTTCAGCCGGGACGACTTCCACGCGGCGATCCTCTACGGGTCCGGCCAGTGGGATGGGCTCAAGTCCGAGCGCCTGCTCGACGAGTGGGTTTTCCCGGTCTGCAGTCCGGCACTGCTCGCCAGGCTCGGCCCGATCGAAACGCTCGCCGACTTTGCCCGCTACCCGCTGATCCACAGCCGCGCCGAGCCCTGGGTGGCCTGGCTGCGCCGGGTCGGTGGCGACACCACGCGCGCCGAGACGGTGCCGTTGGCCGAGGACTCCTCGGCGACGCTGACCGCAGTGGAACAAGGCAAGGGTGTCGCGCTCGCCCGCTGGTCGCTGGTCGCCGCCGACCTGGCTGCCGGCCGGCTGGTGCGACCGATGCTGCCGAGCGTCCAGCAGCACAGTGCCTGGTTCCTGGTGGCCCCGCCCGAGCATTTCTCGCTGCCGAAGGTCGTCCGCTTCCGCGGCTGGCTGGTCGAATGCTGCCGCGAATTCCCGCCGCCCACCGGCGAGACGCTGCCGGCCGAGATCAGCGAGGCAACCTGAGGCGCGCGATGACCGGCCGATGGTCCGACCCGATCGACGGACCGACTTCGACGGCCTCGACGCAGAGCTGCGGCGAGACGAGGACGTGATCGATCCGCAGCGCGAGGGGCCAGAAGCCGGCCTGCCAGGTCGGGCGCCAGCGCCGGCCGCTCACGACGTCGCGCAGCCCGGATTCATCGAGCAGGCGGGTGAATTCCGGTGAATCGGGCGTCAGGTTCAGGTCGCCGAGCAGGATCACCGGCAAGTCCGAGTCGCGGGCGATGCCGGCGGCTCCGCCCAGCGCGGTGTCCCGCATTCGCGCAACTTCCGGCAGCACGGGCCAGTGCGTGTGCAGGCCGAGCAGACGAATGCGCCGTCCCTCGACGTCGACGATGCCCGCGACCGATGGCAGGCCGTCTCCGGCGAGATCGATCGCGCCCGCGGATTCCAGCGGCCAGCGGCTGAGCACCCCGATCCCGTAGGGATCCTCCCGGGTCAGCAGGAAACGGTGCGAATGCGCTTCGCTGCCGGCCAGCGCCTGGGCCCACGCGCTGGTGAGTTCCTGGACGACGATCAAGTCGGCCGGGTGCCCGGCGAGCCAGGCGAGGAATCGGTCGCGTTGCAGGTTCGAATACTGCAGATTCACGGTCGCGACGGTGAAGGCCGGTCCGTCGCAGGAAACGGGCGGCGCGTCGGCCGACGCCCGCTGCACGACTGGCAGCGCATTCCAGGCGACGAGGAGCGCCGCAATCCCGGCCGCGACACCGCGTCGCTGACCCGCGAGAACCAGCGTCACCAGCAGCGCCGCCACCGCGTACTGGGGGCGGAAGTGCGCGAAGAGCTCGAATGGCCAGCCGAGCGGCGCAAGCAGCGCCAGCAAGGTCGCGGCGCCGAGCGCGCCGAGCGCCAGGAGTGCCAGCAATGACGTATTGACGTTACGCAAGAACGGCCATGATACGGCCCCGCGCACCGGGGCGTTGACCCCGGCCGCTGCGCAGGCCGATCCATTCCAGTGCCATGGCGGTCAGGGCAGCTGCGCGAGGAAGTGATCGATTGCGGCGACGCACTCGGGCTCGTCGAGCAACGGCGGGTGGCCGCGACGAGCGACGGTGATGCGGACAAGATCGGGCTTCTCGCGCGCCATGCGCTGGAAGGTCGCTTCGGAGAGTACGTCCGACACCTCGCCACGGATCGCCAGCGCCGGCAGGGGCTGCAGCGCGGCGTAGACCGGCCACAGGTCCGGCGCGCTGCCAGCCGGGGCGGCGCGAACGGCCTCCCCGATACCCGGATCGACGTCGAGCCGCGGCGCGCCGTCCACCTCGGTGTAGCTGCGGCGCGCGAACGCGTGCCAGTCCTCGTCGCTCGCCTCCGGCATGGCGAGCCCATAGGTCGCGCGCATCTGCGCAGCCGCCTCGTCCCAGCTGCGTACCGGGGCGCTGCGGCCGACGTAGCTCGAGATCCGCTGCAGGCCTTCTGCGGCGACCTCGGGGCCGATGTCGTTCAGGATCACGCCCGCCGGCAATCGTGGCGCCGTCGCACAGAGCAGCATCGAGAGAATGCCGCCGAGCGACGTCCCCAGCAGGACCACACGCTGGACCCGGGCATGCTCGAGCAGCCGCGCGATGTCGGTGAGATAGGTGCCCGGATGGTAGTTCTGCCAGTTCGGGTCGTGCTGCGAACGGCCGCGCCCGCGCAGGTCGGGACACAGGACGCGACGCGTGTGCCGCAGGCGAAGCGCTGTGGCTGCAAAATCGCGGCAGTTGCGCGTGAGACCCGGCAGGCAGAGTACCGGGACGCGGCCAGCCTCGAGCGCAGCGTAGTCGCGGTAATAAAGCCTCAGGCCATCGGCGGAGGCGAAGTACCGGTCCTGCCAGTCACTGAGGTCCAATCGATTCCCCTGCCGTGCGATTCATGAGCGCCTGGGGATCTTGCCATTCGAATTGCGGGGCAGCGAGTCCCGCGGCTCGGCTCTTCAGCGCGCGCTGATGTTTTGTTGAACGCCTGGTGAATTTCAACGCTCGTTGCACGGCGGTGCGCGGTTGGCCAGAATCAGCGCAGCGCGCCGCGTGCGAAGCGCCCGGTACGGGGGAAGATGCAACGATGAACGTCCGCGCCATGCGCGCGCTCGTGACCGGCGCCGGCAGTGGCATCGGCCTCGGCATCGCGACGCACCTCGCCGAACGCGGGCATCCCGTCTGCCTCACCGACCGCGACGCAGCGAGCGTCGAAGCCGCGGCCGCTGCGTTGCGGGCGCGCGGCCTCTCGGCCACGGCGCTGCGGCTGGACGTGACCTCCGCCGCGGACATCGACGCCGCCATCGCGGCACTCGAGCCGGAGGGTCCCGAGCTGCTGGTGAACAACGCCGGACTGCAGCACGTTGCGCCGCTCGAGGAGTTCCCGCGCGAGCGCTGGGAGTTGCTGGTCGCGGTCATGCTGACCGGCGCGGCGATGCTGACCCGCGCGGTGTTGCCCGGCATGCGGCGACGCGGGTTCGGCCGGATCGTCAACCTGGGCTCGATCCACTCGCTGGTGGCCTCGCCCTACAAGAGCGCCTACGTGGCGGCGAAGCACGGCTTGATCGGTTTCGCCAAGACGATCGCGCTCGAGACGGCGGACACCGACATCACGATCAACACGGTGTGCCCGAGCTACGTGCGCACGCCGCTGGTGGACGCGCAGATCGCGTCCCAGGCCCAGGCGCACGCGCTCCCCGAGCAGCAGGTCGTCGACGAGATCATGTTGAAACCGATGCCGAAGCGCGCGTTCGTCACGACCGAGGAACTCGGCGGCATCGTCGAGTTCCTGGCCAGCGACGCGGCCCGCAACGTCACCGGGCAATGGATCGCGGTGGACGGCGGCTGGACGGCACAGTAGCGGATAGTGAATAGCGGATAGCGGATAGCGGATAGTGAAGAAATACAGGCTGGTTGGTGCATTGCGTTCTGGAGCTGTCGCGCGCGTGGTCGCGGCGGTGGGGTTGATGGCGATGGCGGCGTGCGGACACACCGAGGAGCCCGCCGCGGCCGCGGCGCGGCTGCCGCGTCTGCCGGTCGATCCGGCCGCGGTCACCGTGTCCGGCATCTCGGCCGGCGGTTACATGGCCGTGCAGTTCCACGTCGCTCACTCTGCACTCGTACGGGGTGCCGGCATCGTTGCCGCGGGCCCGTACTTCTGCGCGGAGGCGTCGCTGCGACATGCGCTCGGGCGCTGCATGCAGGGCGACGAGGAGATTCCGACTGCACGGCTGCTCGAGACGACGAGCCAGCTCGGCCTCGACGGCGCCATCGATCCGATTGCCGGCCTCGCCGATGATCGCGTCTGGATCTTCCACGGCGCCGCCGATCCGATCGTACGCGCGCCGGTCGTCGACGCACTCGAGACCTATTACCGCGCGCTCGTGAGCCCGGAGCAGGTGGCTCGCGTCGAGCATCCGCAAGCCGGTCACACGTTCCCGACACGCGCCGCCGCAGCACCAGCGTGCGCCGCGAGCGAATCGCCCTTCGTCGGCAACTGCGGGCTCGACGGCGCACGCGCGCTGCTCGAGCACTTGCACGGCACACTCGTCGACGGCAGCGAGCCGCGTCCGGACGGCCTGCTCGAGTTCGACCAGCGGCCTTACGCGGCATCGTCCGGCAGCGCCGCGCTCGCGGAGCAAGGCTGGTTGTACGTGCCCGCAGTCTGCAAGGCGGGTGCGGCGGACGCGTGCCGCCTGCACGTCGTGTTCCACGGCTGCAAGCAGGGCGCTTCGTTCGTCGGTGACCAGTTCCTACGGCGCGCGGGCTATCTCGAGATTGCGGAGAGCAACCGCGTCGTGCTGTTGTTCCCGCAGATCGAGCCGAGCTTCCAGCCGCTCAACCCGAACGGCTGCTGGGACTGGTGGGGATACGAGGGCGAGGCGTACGCGACGCAGGCCGGTCCGCAGGTGCGGGCGGTGCGCAGCATGATCGCGGATCTGCTCGGCGAGCCGGCGGTTGCGCGCTGATCAGGCCTGCACCCGCGATCGCTGCGTGCCGTAGAGCACGCTCAGGCGGCGCACGCCCTTGACCCGGCGCGAGGAGCGCCGGATCTCCTTCATCAGGCGCAGCAGCAGGTTGAGACCTTCACGCTCGCCGCCGGCGCAGTACTCCTCGCTCAGGCCGAGGTGCAGCACGGTGACGTGCTCGAGGTCCGCGCGCATGTAGACTGCGACGCCGATCGGCTGGCCCGTCGTGGTCTCGACTGCGAACAGCGACTGGACGTCCGCGAGGCCCGCGAGCCGCACCCGCAGCCACTCGCCATCCGGCTGGATCTCCGGCGATCCGTAGCGGTCGATCACGTCCGCGATGCGGCGCGCGACCCGATTCTGGCAGCCATTGAAAAAGAGCAGCCGCTCGAGCGTCGGGCGGTGCTCGATGGCGACCTTCGAGGTGAACGTGACCGGTTCCCTCATGCTGCGCCTGTGAGCCGGTGGCCCGGCCTGCTGTGAATCACGCGGCGATCATGCTCTGAGGTCCGGGTTATGTCGAGTCAGGGGCCTCCGGCATCGCTGCTGCGCCGCGTCACTGGACCCGGTCCAGATCCGCATTGCACGGTGCGGGAACTTTGAATTGCCTCAGGTTTCTGCAGGGCTGCCGTGGACCGCAAGCGCGGATTGGTGCGCAATTCGAAAGTGCACGATCCGGCTGTCCAGCTCCCCTCTCCTGCCGCCCCGTCCCCGGCCCGGGACTCCGCTGTCATGGTGGACGTCGTCGTGCTCTCCGGCGACCTGTCGTTGTTCGACGCGATCCGTCATGCCGTCGGCGAGCGCAACCCGGTGTGGCGCGCCCGCTCGGCTGAGGAGTCCGTCGAACTGTTGCTGACCGGCCGCTGCGGCGTGCTGCTGATCGACATGGCGGCCGTGTCCACCCAGCCGGCGACGCTGGTCGAGCAGATCGTCGAGCAGTTTCCCGACCTGGTCGTCGTGGTGGCTGGCCGCCGCGACGACGAAACGCTGCTGGCGCGGCTGATCAGTGACGGCCTGGTCTATCGGTTCATGCACAAGCCGCTGTCGCCGAGGCGGGCGGGGATGTTCCTGAACGCAGCCATTCGCAGTCACGTCGAGCGGCGCGAGAACCACTCGCTCGCGCCACTGCTGCCGTCGATGGGGGGACTGCGCACCCGGATCGAACTGCGCAAGTGGCTGTTCGTCACAGCCGGTCTCGCGTTGTTCCTGCTGCTGCTCGCCGTGCTGCTGCTCGACGACCGTCGGGCCGCGCGCCCGGCCAGCACGCCCTTGGCCGCCGCGCCGAGCAGGCCGGCGGCACCGGCGCCGCCGCGACCGATTGCGGATCCCGTGCTGTCGGGGGCCCGGGCCGCCCTGGCGGCCGGGCGTTACGAGGCCCCTGCCGGACGCAACGCGCTCGATCTCTACGCGGCCGTCCTGCTCGCCCGACCGGCAAACCCGGAGGCGCGCGCCGGACTCGACGAGACCACGGCACGCCTGGTCGCGATGGCTACCAGTGAAGCGCAGGCCGGTCGCGTGGACGAAGCGCGCCGACTGGTCGAGCGCGTGCTGGGGGTCGATTCAGGCCACGCCCATGCACGAGCGCTGCAGGCGCGACTGGACACGCCGCGGGCTCCGGCTCCCGCCCAAGCCGCTGCCGTGACGAGCGCGACACCGGCAGTAATGTCCGCCACCGCACTGCCTGCGGCACCGCCAGTGCCTGCAGCCCAGCCAGCCGCAATCGTCACAGCGCCGGTAGCCAAGCCGCGCATCGACCGCGCCACGCCGGTCCGGGTGATGCCCGATCCGCTGACGCCACGCTTTGCAGCGCCGGTCGCGGCGCAATCATCCCGCGCGAGTTCGACCCGTGGCTCGAGCCGCACGTTCGGGCCGCCGATCGCCTCGGGCCACCCGACCGCGGGATACGCCAAGCCGCTACCGGCACCTGAGCCCATCGCTCAACCCGAGCCCGTGATGCCAACCGACGCGTCGGGCCCGTTGCCGGATCGGGACCTCGAGCAACTGACCGCGACCGAGCCCGTTTATCCGCCCGAGGCGCTGCGCGATCGCGTCGAGGGCTGGGTCGAAGTGGACTTCACGGTGACGGAAGCGGGCGTGGTCCGCGACATCGAGATCGCCGCGGCCGAGCCGCGCGGCGTCTTCGAAGCGGCCGCCACGGCGGCCGTCGGCGAATGGCGCTTCCAGCCGCGTGTAGTCAATGGTCGGCCCGTGCCGCAGCGCACGTCGGTGACGCTGCGGTTCAACGTCGAGGGTTGAGCTGCACGTGCTTCGTGCCGAGCACGTAAGCGACCACGGCCCACAACGCCGCCAGTCCGGCACCGCACCAGGCGATGCCCGTCAGGCCGAACCCGAAGGTGGCCTTCACCAGCGCGTGCACTGAGGCCGAGGTGGCATCGCCGCCCCGGTACACGAACGTGTCGATCAGGCTCTTGGCCTTGTAGCGCTCCTCGCGCGTCACGACGGTGTAGAGCGTGTCGCGCGACGGGCGCGTGATCGAGTACTCGCCGATGCGTCGCACCGCCATGACGGCGACCAGCACCGCGAACGTCGGGAACAGCGCGAGCGCGGCGAATCCGAGCGTCATCAGCACCGGCACGGACACGATCAGCGCGCGGAAGCCGAACCAGCGGAACAGCCGCCCGAACACGAACAGCTGCATGGTCAGCGAGCCCGCCTGGACCCAGAAGTCGAGCCGGTTGAAGAAGGCCGTCCGCGAGTCACGATCGGCGAACACCTCGGCGACCAGCGCCTGCTGCTCGAGGTACAGGAACGTCGAGACCCAGGTCAGCAGGAACACGAACAGCGCGATCAGCGCGAGGTAAGGCGAACGCGCCACCTGCTTGAAGGCCGCGAGCGCGGTGCCGCCGAGCCGCGCGTCGCGGTCCTCGCCGGGCACGGTGTTCTCGCCGTGTCGCCGGTGCCAGCGCAGCACCAGCATCATGCAGCCGAGCGAGACCGTCAGCAGCGCGGCGGAGACCAGCAGCAGGTTGATCGTGCCGATCGGCTGTGCCAGGCGGGCGCCGAGAAACGGCCCGAAGAGCCCGCCCGTGCTGAGTCCGGCCGCGACGAAACCAAACAGGCGTCCGGCCTGCTCGCGACTGAATACGTCCGCCATCAGGCTCCAGAAGACGGCGACCACGAACAGCACGAACACGCTGACCCAGATGAAGTAGGCGCGCGCGATCCAGGTGTGGTCCTCCTGCAGGTTGAACCACGCGTAGAACCCCACGATGTTCAGCACGAAGAACAGGTAGACCCAGGGCAGGAATGCCGAGCGCCGGTAGCGCGACGTGAGCCAGCCGTACACGGGCTGCACCAGCAGCATGCCGGCGAACGTGCCCCAGAAGAGCGCGGGCAAGGTCTGCAGGCCGGAGGTGATGCCCATCGTCTCGCGGATCGGCCGCAGGATCGCGTAGGCCGAAAACATCGCGAACGCCGTCGCGAACGCGGCGAGCGCGCCACCAAGCTCGTGCGGCCGGGCATTGATCGCACTGGCGAGTGCCCGCTTCAAGCGGCGGCTCCGAGGTCGAGCGTGAGTCCGGGAATGGCGACGTCGGCGCGGGCACCCTTGGCCCGCAGCGCGTCGCGCAGCCCGTCGGCCGCCTGGCTTTCGCCGTGTACCAGCCAGACTGGAGGACGACCCGGGATCGCTTCATACCAGCGCAACAGGTCCTGCTGGTCACCGTGCGCAGAGAATCCGCCCAGCGTGTGGACGCGGGCAGCGACCTTGATCGGTTCCCCGTGAATGCGCACGTAGTCGCGGCCGTCGACGATGGCGCGGCCGGTCGTGCCCTGGGCCTGGAAGCCACTGAATACGACGTCGCACTCGGGCCGGCCGAGATTGTGCTTGAGGTGGTGCACGATGCGCCCGCCGGTGCACATGCCGCTGCCGGCGATCACGATCGCGCCGTGCGGGATCTTGTTGATAGCCATCGATTCGTCCGCCGTGCGGCTCAGTTTCAGGTTTGGCAGCGGCGGCAGGCTGCGCGCACGCGCGTGCCACTGCTGGGCCTCCTCATCGAACAGGTTGGCGTGCTTCCAGTAAACCTCGGTGGCCTCGATCGCCATCGGGCTGTCGAGGAAGATCTGCCGGTCGGCGAGCGACCAGGCCTCGAAGTGCGTCGCGAGCGCGTAGAGGATTTCCTGGCTGCGCCCGACCGCGAATGCGGGAATCAGCACGTTGCCGCCGTCGTCGCGCGCCGCGCGCAGGATCGAGCCGAACTCCTCCAGCGTCGCGTCGCGGTCGCGGTGCCTGCGGTCGCCGTAGGTGCTCTCCATCAGCACCAGATCCGCGCCGGGGCCGGTTTCGGGATCGCACAGGATCGGCGTGTCGTACTGCCCGAGGTCACCGCTGAAGACCAGCCGCCGCTCGAGATCGCCCTCGCGCAGGCGCAGCCAGACGCTGGCCGAACCGAGGATGTGGCCCGCATCGCGAAACACGAGTTCGACGCCCGGCAGCACCTCAGTCGCGTGCCCGTAGCGGACGGTGCGGAAGAGCGCGAGCACGGCCTGCGCGTCCTCGAGCGTATAGAGCGGCTCGACCCGCCGCGCGTCGCCCGCCTTCTTGCGCCTGCGGTTCTCCCGCTCGGCATCGCGCTCGGCCATCGTCGCGCCGTCGGCAAGCAGGATGCGCACGAGGTCGCGGCAGGCGGGGTTGGCATAGATCGGACCGCGAAAACCGCGGTTGCGCAACAACGGCAGGCGCCCGCAATGGTCGATGTGGGCGTGGCTCAGGATCACTGCATCGACCTGCGCCGCGTCGAATGGGAAGGCGGCCCGGTTGCGCTCCTCGGGGGCCGCGCCGCCCTGGATCATGCCGCAGTCGAGCAACAGGCGGCGGCCGCCCACGGTCAATATGTGGCACGAGCCGGTCACCTCACCGGCTGCGCCGAAGAACTCCAACTGCATTCGCTCGCCTCAGGCGATCCGCTGGCCGACGGACTTCTCGCCTTCCGCTCGTGATTCGCGTTCGCGCAACAGCTTGACGCAGGCCTTGACGACCCGTGCATCGTACCGGCGACCCGCCTGCGATTGAAGTTCCTCGATGCACGCGGCGAGCGGCAGCGCGGCCCGCTGCGGGCGCGGCGCCAGCATGGCCTCGGCCGCATCCGCGACCGCGACGATGCGCGCCTCGAGCAGGATCTCCTCGCCCTTGAGCCCGCGCGGATAGCCGGATCCGTCGAGTCGCTCGTGGTGCTGGCGCACGACTTCCGCGACCGGCCACGGAAAATCGATCTGGCGCAGGCTCTCGTAACCGCGCTCGACATGGGTCTTGACGAGCTCGAACTCGGCGACGGCGAGCTGGCCGGGCCGCCAGAGCACCTCGCGCGGAATCTGCAGCATGCCGACGTCGATCAGCTGGCCCATCACGCGCAAGCCGCGCACGCTGTGGCCCGGCAGGCCGAGCGCCGTGCCGATGCCGGCGGCCAGGTCGGCCACGCGTTTCGCGCGCCCCGTCTTGCACGCGTCCTGCGACTCCGCCAGCACCGCCAGCGAGTCGATGACGCCGAGCATCACCCGCTCCATGTGATCCATCGCACTGACGACTTCCGCGTCGGACCGACGGCGCCGCAGCACGCACCACAGGCCCTCGGCGACCTGGTCGGCGCGCCTCGCGTCGTCGTCGTCGAAGGGCTGCGGCTTGTCGGCGAGCAGCAGCACGCCGGCGAGGCGGCCACCGTCGAGCATCGGCGCGCAGAGTTGCCGCTGCAGCGACCCGGGCAAGCCGGCTTGCCGGAGCACGCCCGTACCCTCCGCGGCGTCGCGCATGACCAGACGCTGGCTGCCTGCGCATTCGAACAACGCGGTGTCCGCGGGCGGAGCGCCGCGCCAACGGGTCAGCACCGAAAGATCCTGGCTGTCACCGACGCCCTCGCCCCGGACCGCGGCCAGCTCGAGCTGCCCTGCCTCAGGCAGCGCGAGGAAAGCGCAGGCCACGCGGCTGCCGGTGAGATCGCCGGCGAGTTCGAGCGCGTGCGTCAGGATCTCGGTTTCCGTGAGCGAGTGGGCACGCTGTGTCAGATCGAGGACACCGAAGGTGCACCGCTGATCGCGCGCGGCACGCTGGGCCGCCAGGTTGCGGTGCGAAACGTCACGCACGGTGACGACCCGGACGCCGTCGAGACCCTCGGCGGCCACGGCGGTCGTCTCGACCTCGACGACGGAGCCGTCGGCCCGCCGCCACTGGCCGTCGCGAACGAGCTGACCGCCGCTGCCGATTGCAGCGCTGCGGATCGTCGCATCGCCGTCCTTCGCGACTTCGAATCCGCGCAGCGAACTCGACGTCACCTGGTCCGCCTCGAGGCCGACCAGCCTTAGGAACGCCGCGTTTGCATACTGCAGCCGCCCCTCGCTGTCAGCGAGGCACGTCGCGAGCGGCGACTCCTGCAACGCGAGCGCATGCAGCGCGGCCTGCCGGTGAGCCGCGTGTGCGGCTCGCTCACTGGTGACGTCACGCGCCGCGGTGAGCCAACAGGCCCGACCGGCGTACGAGACGGATTGGCGCCGCAATTCGAGCACGGCGGTCGAGCCGTCTGTGCGACCGAGCGCGACGTCCACGACGCGCTCCGGTTCGTCACCCGGCTGATAGCCCGGCAGCAGGTCGACGATCGAGCGACCGACGAGCCGCTCCGGCACGATGCCGAACAGCGCCGCCGCCGAGTCGCTGACCGACCGGATCTCGTGCGTTTCCATGTCGGACAGCCAGGTCGGCACCGGCTGCGACGCGAAAGCGCGCTCCGCGTCGGCCGCCGCGGCCTGGGCGCGGGCACGGTTCGTCTGCAGCTCGGCGAGCCGCGCCTCGAGCACACCGACGCGCGCCAGCTCGGCGCGCGATTCCTCCGCGGCGCCTCGGGCCTGGTTCTCAGCCTGGCTCAGCTGTTGCTGGCGTGCCTCGAGTTCCTGTACCCGGGCCTGCAGCTCACGGATCCTGGCCGCATCGGCCGTCGCGACGTCGAGGCGCTCGCGCGTCTCCCGCTCGGCGTGTTCACGCGCGACGCGCTCGGCAACCTCGAGCTGCTTGTTCGCCGCCTCGAGTTCCCTGAGGTGGCGCTCGAGATCGACGAGACGGCGGCGATCCTGCTCGCGGCGCTCCAGCAGCTCCGGAACCAGCGCAGGCATCCGCATCGTGCCCGACCCTGGCGCCTGCTCCTCGACCGCATCCGCGAGGTCCTCGAGCTTGGCGCCGCGCGGCAGGAACCGGTCGGCACCGACCTCCGCCGCGAAGGCTTCGTACTTCGGGCCCTCGACGCGGAACGACAGCAACAGCACCGGCAGGTGCTGCAGCAACGGGTCTTCCTTGATGCGACGGCAGAGCGTGAACCCGTCGAGCTTCGGCAGCAGCACGTCGCTCACGACGACATGGGGCGGATCGCGACGCGCGGTCTCGAGCGCCTCGACGCCGGACCGGGTCTTGATCACGCGGTGACCACGGGTCTGCAGAAGCGTCTCGATCGCCGCGAGATCCTGGTCGCGTTCGTAAGCCAGCAGGACGGTTTTCATAGCCGCGCGGCGCCTTGTTTCCCGGTGCTCGACTGGCGCCAAGTATGCGCCGACGAGCACGATGCACCAAAGCGGCGCCCGCCTGCGCGAGATCCGTCACAGTTCGCCCGGCACGTCCGCTGTGCACGCGCGGACGTGGGACGCACGTTTACTCGGGACGCAGTTCGGCGGCAGACTCGGGCAGGTGCCGGCGCAGCGCCTCGACCGGACTGTGGACGAGGTCCTTGCGGATCTCGTGCACGACCCGGGCACGGGTCGGCCGAGACAGTTCCTTGCGTACCAGCCCGAGGAACGGCGGCCCCGCGACCACGATCAACTCCTCGAACTCGTCCTTGCGGCGCGCTGCGTCGAGACGCCTGGCGATGCGCCGCGCGAACCGCACGGCTTCGAGCTGCCGCGGGTCGTTCTCGCGGGCGATCGCGTGCCGCGCTCCGCCGACGCTCTCGTAGCTGCGGCCCGGCCGGTCGCTCACGAGGTCGCGGTTGTGCAAGTGCGCTGCGGGATCGGAGATGTGCGCGATCTCCCTCGGTGCCGCCTGCAGGGACGGCAGATCGTAGAAAACGGCTTCCGCCTGGTCGGCGACGACGATCCGGATTCGGCTCATGTTGACCTCCCCATAAGTGGGGCCTGCCTATACCCTGCGCCGCTCGCCGAGGGCGCGCAATTGGGGAAAGAGGCAATCCCGGGCTGACCGACCGATCGGTCAGTGCTACGATCCGCCGATGGCCGCTCCCACCCGCCGTTCCCGCCCGCCTGCGCCCGGTGCCAGGCGCATCGAGACCGCGGCGCGCCGCCTCTTTGCGAACCGCGGGTTCGCAGGCACGTCGATGGCCGACATCGCCTCGGCCGCCGGGGTCAGCAAGGCCACGGTGTTCCACCATTACCGCAGCAAGCGGCAGCTCTACGCATCGCTGGTCGGCGACGCGTTCGCCGGCTTCCGCGAGCAGCTGCTCCCGCTGCTCGATGCGGAAGGCGACGTGCAGTGCAGCCTGCGCGATTTCGCCGCCGCGCACGTCGAGCGGTTGACCCGGATGCAGGGCACGATGCGGTTGATCGCGCGCGAAATGCTCAGTGGCGATGCGGGATCGGGCGATGACCTGGTGAGCGGCGAGATGTCGCGCAACTTCTCGCTGCTGGTCGAGGCGCTCCGTCGCGGCCAGGCCAGCGGCAAGGTCCGGGCGGACGCCGACCCCGGGCTCGCGGTGTTCCTGCTGCTCTGCTCGAGCTGGTTCGTGTTCCAGACCTCGGCGCTGGTGCGGCGCAATCCCGATCTCGCCATCGCGGCCTCCACTGACACTTACGCGGCCGAGCTCGCGCGACTGTTGTACTTCGGACTCGCGCCTGGCGTCGGACCGGGCGGCAAGGAATCGTCATGAATCGCTCGTTTCGCCGCATCGCGCTCGCCTTGCTCGTCGTCGTCTCGATGGCCTCCGGGTGCCGCGGCAGTGATGAAGACAGCCAGCCGTTCGTGCGCAAGACGCCCGTCACCGTCGCCGAGGCCACTCGCGAGCCGCTGCAGGCCGTCGAAACCACCGTCGGACGGCTCGAGGCAACTGCGATGCCGGCGCTGGCGGCCGAAACCTCCGGGCGCGTCGTCCGGCTGCACGTGGACGGCGGCAGCGTGGTCAAGCGGGGCCAGGTGCTCGCCGAGCTCGATGGTGAGCCGCAACGTCTCGCGGTAGCTTCGGCGCGCGCAAGTGTCGAACGGCTCGAAGCATTGCTGGCGAACCAGTCGCGCACCGTCAAGCGCTACGAGGAACTCCGCTCGAAGGCCGTCTCGGAAAGCATGCTGGAAGAAGCGATGGCCCAGCAAAGCGCGCGCGAGGCGGAACTGAACGACGCGCGGGCCCGCCTGGCCGAGGCCGAATATCGGCTCGACCGTACGCGAATCCGCAGTCCGGCGGACGCGATCGTCGAGCGACGGCTGATTTCGGTCGGCGACTTCGTCTCGCCCGGCACGCCGATCGTCACGATCGTCGGCATGGACCGGCTGCGCGCCGTGCTGCCGTTCCCGGAACGACTCGCGGGCCAGTTGCGCACCGGGCTCGCCGTGACGCTGGACCAGCCGGCCCGGCCCGGTGCTTCACTGACGGCGACGATCGCCGAGGTGCGCCCCATGGTGGGTACGAACAACCGCGCCCTCGAGGCGCTGGTCGACCTGCCTCCGGGCACGGACTGGCCGCCCGGCGGCACCGTGACGGCCCGCGTCGTGCTCGCTTCGCGCGAGGGCGTGGTCGTGCCGACCGCGAGCGTCGTGCGTCGGCCGGCGGGGGAAGTCGTGTACGTCGTGACGGGCGACAAAGTCGCCGAGCGCAAGGTGCCCGTCGGGCTGCGGACCGTCGAGAAGGCCGAGATCCTCGGCGGCGTCGAGCCGGGCGAGACGGTCGTGGTCTCGGGCGCCGGGTTCCTGACGGACGGCGCGCTGGTCACGGTCCGCACCGCGGACTGAGGCGGCACTCGCCATGAAACTCGCAGAACTTTCCGTCCGCCGGCACGTGCTCGCGTTCATGGCGAGCGCCGTGTTCGTGCTGTTCGGCCTGGTGGCCTACCAGCGCATCGGCGTCGACCGGTTCCCGCGCATCGAGTTCCCGGTGATCTCGATCACGACGGTGCTGCCGGGCGCCAACCCGGACGTCGTCGATTCGAGCATCACGAACATCGTCGAGACCGCGGTCAACAGCGTGCCCGGCATCGACTTCATCCAGTCGCGATCTTCGCCGGGCGTCTCCTCGGTGGTGCTGACCTTCAACCTGTCGAAGGATATCGACGTTGCGTTCTCGGAGACGCAGGCCAAGGTCAACCAGGTGCTGCGGCAATTGCCCGACGACGCCGACCCGCCCGTCGTGCTCAAGGTGGAGGTGGGCGCGTCGCCCGTGATGTGGCTCGCGCTGCAGGGCGACCGCACCACGCAGCAGCTGAACCAGTACGCGCGGCAGGTCATCAAGAAACGCCTCGAGACCATCGACGGCGTGGGCCAGGTGATCATCGGCGGCGAGCGGCGGCGCAACATCCGGGTCAACCTCGACCTCGACCGCATGGCGGCGCTCGGCGTCACGGCGCAGGACGTGCGCAACGCGTTCCGCAACGAGCACATACAGTTGCCGGGCGGCTTCCTGGTGAGCGGACCCGGCGAGAACCTGATCAAGCTCGACCTCGAGTTCCACAGCCCCGAGGCGCTCGGCGAGATGATCGTCCGCTACGCCGACGGCGCGCCGGTGCAGCTCAAGGACGTGGGCGGGATCGAGGACGGGCTTGCCGATGATCGACAGATCATCCGCTTCAACGGCGTGCCGACGGTGGGCATCGGCATCGTCAAGGTCAGCAATTACAACACCGTCCGGCTGGTGGACGACATCCAGCAGCGGCTCGAGACGCAGATCATCCCGCAACTGCCCGCAGGACTCGTGGTCAAGGTCTCGACCGACGATTCGGCGCCGATCCGCAAGATCGTCGCCGCGCTCGAGAACCACCTCGTCGAAGGCACCGTGCTGGCGGGCCTCGTCGTCTGGTTCTTCCTGCGCAACTTCCGTTCGACGCTGATCATCGCGACCGCGATCCCCGTATCGCTGCTCGGTGCCATCGCGTCGATGTACTTCATGGGGTACACGTTCAACCAGATGTCGCTGCTCGGGCTGCTGCTGCTGATCGGCGTCGTCGTCGACGACGCGATCGTCGTGCTCGAGAACATCTACCGGCGCCGCGAGGAGTCGCCCGACCTCGACCGGCGCACGGCGGCCATCGAGGGCACCGAGCAGGTCGGTTTTGCGGTCATCGCGGCGAGCCTGACGCTGGTGTCGATCTTCGGCGCCGTGCTGTTCCTCGAGGGCATCGTCGCGCGCTTCTTCGAATCGTTCGCGGTCGTCGTCACGGTCGGCGTGCTCGTGTCGCTGTTCGTCTCGCTGACGCTGACGCCGATGCTGTGCTCGCGGTTCCTGGAGGTCTCGCAGAAGCACGGGCCGGTCTATCGCTTCTTCGATCGGATCCTGCACGGTCTCGACGCCGGCTATCGCCGGGCGCTCGGCTGGACGCTGGGCCACCGCGCCAAGGTGCTGCTCGCGACGCTCGCGATCGTGCTTTCGAGCGGCTTCTTCTTCGGCCAGATCGGCAAGGACTTCATCCCGGACGACGACAACGGCCGGTTCATGGTGAATTTCCGCGCACCGCTCGGCACGAGCAAGCCCGCGATGGTCGGCGTGCTCGACGAAGTCGATGCGACCATCCGTCGGCACCCGGAGGTGGTTTCGACGTTCACCGGCATTGGCCTCGGCGGCACGTCGCAGGTGAACACCGGCATCGCGTTCGTCACCCTGGTGCCGCGCGAGGAACGCGACATCGCGCAGCACGAGTTCATCCAGAAGCTGCAGGCCGAACTGACCCAGATCCCCGGCGTGCTGGCCTTCGCCGCCACGCCTTCGCCGATCGGCGGCATGCGCGGCGAGCAGTTGCAGTTCGCGATCGTGGGACCCGAGCTCGACGGCGTCGCGCAGCTGTCACGCGAACTCGCGCAACGCCTCGGCCGGAGCCCGGAACTCGGCCGGGTGGACCTCGACCTGCAACTCGACCTGCCGCAGATCCGGCTCGAGATCGATCGGATTCGCACGGCGGACCTCGGACTCACGAGCGTCGACGTCGCCTACGCGGTCAACATGCTGGCCGGCGGCCTCGACATCGCCAAGTACAACGACGACCCGGGCGACGGCGACCGCTACGACATCCGCGTCAAGGCGGCCGAGGGCGAGATCGTGACGGCCGACGACCTGCAGCGGATCTTCCTGCGCACGCCCCAGGGGAAGATGGTGCGGCTCGACAGCGTGGCGCGCGCCGAGGACATCGTCGGCCCGGCCGTGATCACGCGCTTCGGCCTGCAGTACTCGGCGAACTTCTACATGAATCCGTCGATACCGCTCGGCGAAGCGGTGGATCGGGTGCGCAGCGAAACTGCGGAACTGCTGCCGCCGGGCTACACGATGGAGTTGCAGGCCCGCGCCCGCGAGTTCGCGAAGACGTCCGGCTACGTGCGGCTCGCGCTGCTGCTCGCGCTGGCGCTGGTCTACATCGTGCTCGCGAGCCAGTTCAATTCGTTCCTGCAGCCGCTGATCGTCATGACTGCGCAGCCGCTCGCGGTCGTGGGCGGCCTGTTCGCGCTCTGGCTGACCGGCACGTCGCTGAACCTGATCTCGATGATCGGCCTGATCCTGCTGATGGGGCTCGTCGCGAAGAACTCGATCCTGCTGGTGGACCTGACCAACCAGATGCGCGAGCAGGGGCGCGGCGTCGAGGACGCGCTGCGCGAGGCGTGCCCGATCCGGTTGCGCCCGGTGCTGATGACGTCGCTGACCGTCATCCTCGCGCTGTTGCCGGCGGCGCTGGGCTTCGGCGCCGGCGCGGACACCAACCGCCCGATGGCGATCGCGGTGATCGGCGGCATGGTCAGTTCGACGCTGCTGACGCTGGTGGTGGTACCGGCCGTATACTCGCTGGTGGAGCAGGGTCTGCGGCGCATTCAGCGGAGGTCTCAGTGAATCTTCAGCATTGGCTCGTGGTGGGTGTGGCGGCGCTCGCGGCCGGTTGCGCCACGCCCCGGACCGTAGAAAGTTTCGCCGCCCCGGAGGCGGACCTGCCCGGCAAGGCGAATTTCGCCTGGAAAGGCGGCGCGTTCAACACGCCCGCCGCGATGGAGCCCGAGCTGGCCGCGGTTGTCGAACCGCGCGTGCGCCAGGCGGTCGTGAGCGAGCTGCAGCGCAAGGGGTTCGTCGAAGTCACCGACCCGGCCGGCGCTGACATGCTGGTGAGCGTCCAGGTGAGCGGCACGCGCCGATTCGTGTTGTCGGAGGAGCCGCGCGTCGGCGCACCGTCGGCGAACAGTGTCCTGACGGCCAGTGGCATGCCGCTGCCACCGGCCTCGGACCTGCCGCGCGAAACGACGGTCCGCGAGGGCACGGTCGTCGTGTTCGTCGAGGATCCGGCCTCCGGGCGCATCATCTGGCGCGGACTCGTGACGTCCGAGTCGCGCGTGACGTCGCGCGAGGCGGGCATCCGCATGGTCGTCGAGATGGCGCACCAGATTGCGCGGGAATTCCCCCAGCGGCGCGTCGGAACCTGACGCCAGCGCAGACGCGCGCCGCGCTCAGCCTGCGGCGTACGCGGGTTCGTGGCCGCGCCGCCACTTGATGTTGCAGCCCAGGCTGGGCCGCTGTTCCGCGATGGGTGGACGGCCGGCGAGCAAGGCATCGACCGCAGCCCTCAAGTCCGCACCGGTGACGGGTCGCTCCGTGCCCGGACGACTGTCGTCGAACTGGCCGCGATAGACGAGCCGGCGAGTTGCGTCGAACAGGAAGAAGTCGGGCGTGCAGGCGGCCTGATAGGCCTTGGCGACGTCCTGGGACTCGTCGAGCAGGTACGGAAACCCGTAGCCGAGTGCCGCCCCTTCCTCGCGCATCGCCTCGGGCCCGTCCTGCGGATAGGCCTCAATGTCGTTCGAGTTGATTGCAACGATGGCGAGCCCGCGCGGAGCGTACTCGCGCGCGAATGCCGCGAACTCCTTGCGAAGGTGCCGGACGAACGGGCAGTGACTGCAGATGAACGCGACCAGCAGCGCGGGTTGCGCCGCGAAGTCTTCGAGCGCATGCAAGCGTCCATCGTAGTCGGGCAGGCGGAACGCGGGGGCGGGCGTGCCGAGC
>Ga0209262_10000279_pt1 | contig 26095 bp, 21 predicted proteins | sample Lowcelwee11metaG_FD_187171 | JGI IMG/M metagenome (GOLD analysis project Ga0209262, IMG submission 187171) | Freshwater pond sediment microbial communities from the University of Edinburgh, under environmental carbon perturbations - Low... | ecosystem: Environmental > Aquatic > Freshwater >... | reverse complement strand
TTTCAAACAATCAATGAATGAGATTTGAGTTTCAAACAATCAATGAATGAGATTTGAGTTTCAAACAATCAATGAATGAGATTTGAGTTTCAAACAATCAATGAATGAGATTTGAGTTTCAAACAATCAATGAATGAGATTTGAGTTTCAAACAATGATACAAATATTTGTTTGTGTTGTTAATATTTCTGATTTAACTTGTATTCTCAAATATATTTGATGATGAAATATATTTGAAGTGTAGAATAATAATTTGAAAATCAATGAATGGATTTGAGTTTCAAACAATCAATGAATGAGATTTGAGTTTCAAACAATCAATGAATGAGATTTGAGTTTCAAACAATCAATGAATGAGATTTGAGTTTCAAACAATGATACAAATATTTGTTTGTGTTGTTAATATTTCTGATTTAACTTGTATTCTCAAATATATTTGATGATGAAATATATTTGAAGTATAGAATAATAAATTGAAAATCAATGAATGAGATTTAAGTTTTGATTTCAAACAATGATACAACTTGATTTATTTGTGTTGTTAATATTTCTGATTTAACTTGTATTCTCAAATATATTTCATCTTCAAACAATTAGTGAATTTATAAATTCAATAACAATCTATCAAAAGATCAATAATTCTAATCTACATCTCATATTTTACTCAAATAAATAATCACACCAAATAAATGTTTTGTGATATAACATTCAAACTAAATCTAAAATACTATCTTAAATAAAACAATGTCACGCATCATCACAACTAAATTCAGAACTATGATTGAACCATGCAATGAAGATTCAATGACTCGTCTTACTTCAACAAAGTCATACTCAGACTTTGAAATTCTTTGTCTCAAAAGTCAAATTGAACCTTTCCTCGACGGTCTTTGTTTATCTGCATATACAGAATATGATAGTGAAAACAATGTTATGAGATTATGTTTTTCATTGAATGATGGAGAAACAGATGTTTTGATTTCGAGTGATCAGAGAAATTCACTTGAAGAACAAATAAACAGTATTCTTTCAGAAAAACCAGTTTTTCTTCTCGTTCCATTTGTCGATGAAATATTTGATTTTAGTCATTCAAAGCTCGATTTTAAAATGCTGAGTCTACTTCTGACTAACCTCGTGATCGAAGTTGATCCACAAGCAAATACAACCATTCACGGTGAAAAACAACAATATGAAACTTATTTGAATGAAACTGGGTTATTTGGGTTTTTTGAAAACACACTTGAAAACATTGATGTTATTGCAAATATACAACATGAAATTTTTATTCTAATCGAACATGCAGTTAAATTTGGATTTTCAGTCAATGGAAATGAAATTTTATACAGAAAATACCTCGAACATTTTCCAACTTTTCATACGATTAAATTTCCAAACGTTCAAATAGGAAACATTTGATAATCAAACCTAAACAAACTCAAATAAACCTACATCCAAACAGAAAAAATATTTGTAATTGAAAGAAGATCAATTACAAATATCATGTTTCGAGAACTGAATCGACTTCACATCACAGGACCAATCGATGTTTGTACACCAAAATGTGTTTTAATTGAAATACTCGATGCTCATGGTATTGGTTACTCACCTTATTTTTTTACATCGACAAAAGGACGTTATTCGATTCTATTAGCCATTGAAAAAACACCGATTCAAGTTGTTCATGAACCTTATTCAAAAACAGATTTATCACTCATACATAGATTTATTAACAAAGATGAATCTTGGGATTCAAAGAAATTAAATCTCGCATTTAATTTTTGTATTAATTTTGATTCTTCAACTACATTAACACCGAATGATGTCACTGGACTTCAAACAAATAAATATATTAAATCTCTCAATGCTTGTATGTTGTATGCAATGTGTAAAACAAATAATATCGAACTTAATTTTGACGTTTCAATTGAGAACATGAGATTACTTCTATTAATGAATCTCACATCAAAAACTAGTTTAATGTTTCAATTACTTTGTCACACAGGGAACTGGAAACCAAAAGATATTCTGTCAAAACAAATACTAGAAGAAACTTCATTTGAATCAAATCCAATGAGTAACTGTTCATCTGTCATTGCTGCAGCAAAAAGATTTAAAATTGATATTTCTCTTGCATCAAATCCATATCTCGAATATTATCAATGTGAAAAACAAGGTAAAAATTATGTTCCATTCGATGAACATCTTAAATTAGGTTGGGATCGTAACCCAAAATGGAATCTCTTATCAAATTACTTTAATCCATTACTCCCACAACATGTTTATGATGATGATCAATTGATTTATTTATGTGAGAGATTTGGATATAATCGATCAGATGCCATACTTTCTGGTTCTTATTTTTTATTGAATGAATTCAGTTCGAGTGATAATTTTATTTTAGGTAGATATGGTTACTTGAATTCTGAAAATACAGTTGTGTGTTTTCATGAACCACATGAAACACCTTTGTATACATTATTATCATTTGGTTCTCCTATCAATGGTTATAATTTAATTACATTTGAGGAACTCTACGATTGTTTTCGAAGAATGAACAACTTGATCAATCCAATGAACGAAAGAAATGAGTTGTTTTCAATAAATGTTATATCTTCTCTCAAAACATGTTGTAAAAAAGCGATCCCTTGTGAACCCAATGAACATCGTGAATTAAGAAAAAATCTATTTGATCTTATTTGCGTCTTATCTGATAGGATTTATATTCGAGATGAAAACTCAATGAACTTAAAAAAATATTTATCTTCACATTCAACAGAAATAAAAAATAGTTTAATAAATTTATTTGAAGTTTCAATGTATATGAGAGGATGGGATGGAAACAGAGAATATCCGATAGAATCCACACCACTTCGAGTTTGTGATCCTATTCAGAATGAATTGTTGGTTAATAATGATACTTGTATAGCAATAACTAAATTTACTGAGAGTTTGGATCATCTTCCATCGAGATCTTTGATCCTCGATTTACCAATCAGTATATTTAAGCAACAGTTTCGTTCTCCGAGTCTTGATGAACCACAAACGATTGGACAAAAAATTTCAATTATACTTTCATCGAGAAACACAAATGATGGATGTATTCGAATGGCAAGTAATTGGTTAGCTTCAACAGCATACCGCTATCTTTCATTTTGTAATTTTGAATGTTTATTCGATATCACATCTTTACGCGAAGTTTTTTAATTATGTTTTTTGTATTGTCAGATAAAATGAGTGACAATACATCTGAGAGTGTTAGTGCTAAACTTGGTAGTAAAGCAAGGAGTGAGGTTCGTAGTAACCCAATTACATTTTCATTGATTGGATTATTTGGTTTTCTACTTGCTTTAGCAGCGATTATTTGGTTGATTATAATTGAAATAAGATATGTTTCTAAATCAAGGATCGATGGACTTGAAGTAAGAATTGCGGAACTCGAACAAGGTGGAGGAAATGGTAGTTTGAACACTCGAATAACTACACTCGAATCAGATTATAATGATTTGAACACCAGAGTAACTTCAATTGAAACTTATGCATTGTCAAACACACTTCAATTGATCGGATCAAATACAACCACAGAAAATGCTGATCCAATGAAAAACATTATTTATATTTTGAGTCCTTCATCAAGTAGTAATTTAACATTAAATTTTAATGCTCATAGTTCTTATGTCATTGGTCGAGTAATTCATATTAGAAATACTCGTTCATATCCTGTAACTGTTGTTTTCAATGGAATAGTCGATGATGGAGCATTCAATGTAATCAACCCAAATAGCTATGTTAGTTATATTTTTACAGCAACAAATGTAATAACTACACTTCAGTGATTTTATCAATCTTAATTTAAATCAAATAAATTAAGATTGAAGTTAAATAAAATATCAAAGAAAATGGAATATATTATGGATGGATCAAATAAATCAAATAAAATAATATTCGAGAGAAATGATTTATGGAAATCAAAATTAACTATTTTTGGTTCATCAGATGATCTTTCTCTAGTTCGTAAGTATCCATTACCACTAAATTGTAAAATCATATATTCAGATGTTGCATTCGAAACTACTGTTATTGTTCCTTATAATGAGGTTGGTTCAAAAGACTCAAATAGAATAGCTGGAAGAAAACCATCAACAGTGTTTCATGAAAAAATGGGGGTTTATCATGAATCATACGTTATTGTTGATTCAATGATTGTTGCTTATGCCCCTGGTGAAAAAATAGATATTTATCTCTCATTGCATGCTTGGTGTTACGGATTAAATTGGAAAACATATTTATCTGAACATGTTAATTTCTTTTTTCTGAGATACCAGTATAAATTTGAGAATAGAACCAAAGAACAAATTGTATCTGTCTCTGAATTAAAACCTAGAGATATTATTGTTTCAAATGATAATGTGCTATGTTCTCTGAGACTCACAATTGTAACATTAGACGAGAAAAACAAATCAAGTTCGAAATATAGACTTCGAGTTTGGAGATCAAATGAAACTTTAGTTTTATTTGGTTCAAAAGAAAAATTGGTTTCTTTGGCTCTTTCATTAAAAACGAATAAATGGCAACTTGATGATATTATTGATATGAGTTACGAAATATTATCACATCCAGTTTATAATTCAGATTTATCAGAAAAATTAAACAAAGCAAAAGATCAATATTTTATATATGAGACTTCATTGGTTAATCGTTGGGGTTTGACAGGTAATTGGATAGCACCATCAATTAAATTAAATTTAATTGATTTTTTACCTAGTTATTTTAATGGTGGATGGATAATTGAAGATAAAGATTTTACTCATGTTACACTTGAATGGTGGTTAGAAAATAAAAATGATATAATGTTAGCTTCAGAAAACTTATCGATATCGAGATTACACAAAGACTCATCAAAAGGAATACCATTATTAGATTTTATTCGATATCCTGATTATCATCGAATCTTTAATTCAACAACATATTTAAGAAGGATAAATGAAAAATATCATTCTTACGTTCCATCAAGAGATATCGAAAACAAAAATAAAACCTATATATCACTAACATCAATACCAAAATATTTGATTCATATCTTCAATGTATATAATGAAATTTATAATAAAGCAATTGAATATAACCACTTGATTATTGCTGTAGATTCAATTGAAGATGCTGAAGCAATATTACAATGTGTTTTTCAATTAAACATTGAAAATATAAGATGCACATATTCATTGGTTGAACACGAACACCCCGAATGTCCGATGCAACATCCAACAAATGTTAAAGGGGTTTTTCGATGGAAAAGAACAGATATTAAATTTTTCAAACCAATGGTTGAAGATCGTGATAAAATCCGTAAGGTAGAAGCAATGAGTCATTTGATAATGGACATACTCAATCGATACTATATATTTGTATTTGAACCAGGGAATTTCAAATTAGATGATGAATTTTTTACAACACCATTAAAATATAGAATATTATCATATGATTCTATGCGATTAACCTCAGTAATTTTATTCATAATAAAGTGGTGTTGGGGATATGATCAAGAAACATTGATTTCAAAGATTTATGCGTTTTTTGACAGAGAGAATTTTAATTTAATTGATAACATCAATTCATATTTGAATGAATCAAATGTGTTCGTTGGAAAACTAAGTAAACCAACCAAATTAAATATGATTCCAAACATTAATTCAATTAATTTAATTGATAATATTATCGATGTTAATGATGAAAAAATCAATAAAAATGAATCATTTGTCAATGATTCAATGAAACAAATAAAAATATTTGATTCGTTGAACGAAAATAAAATCAAATATTTATTCGAATATACTCTGCCTGATAAAACAAAGTTATTCAATGTAAATTTATATGATCCTCTATTTTCAATAATGATATCAAAATATATTTCATTTCACAATAATGGTTTAATAAATGTGAATCCAAAAATAAATTACACTGATGAATTGAGTGTAGTTGGAAATGAAAAGGAATATCCCATTCGATATGTATACCCGAAGTTTCGTTATATTTTTGCATCGAGACACTCATATAATAATTCAATTGAATTATTTGGATTCAATACAATAAAAGAACTCACATTATTGATTAATATATCAAGTAGATTATTTAATAAAAAAATGGAAAAATATATTGTTTACATCCGTGATCAAACTGGAGCTTATTTAAATTTTTATCCTAATTAGAGATTATGAATATTTGATATATTAATAATATATCAAATATGTTTGCTAACAATATCGATTGATTGTCAATATATCAAATATTCATTCAATAAATTTATTGAATGAATTCGTTGATGAATTTTAAAGATTTTAGAAACAAATCTATGATAACACAGCTGTTTTAACAACGACAGTTGAATACTTTTGTTCTTCTTTCTTTGAATCCAAGAATCCAAAGATTTTATTCAACTCAAATCCATTCTTCAGAAGCATCAGTGCCAACAGAGATGGTGTGTTCAAATGAATGTATTTCTTTGATCTTGGTGGTTTGAATCCGTATCCTTCATACTCTTTGAGTTCCTTGATATATCCAACAGAAAACAATTGATCGATAGCTGTAGCAAACATATGTTCGATATAATACTCAATATCAATCATTTCTTTTTCTGAATCAAACATTTCAATCAACCTCATCTTATATGGTAATCCGATTTTTGCTCTTGGATTTGTCTTTTCTTCTTCAGTCAATATTACAACATATTCAAGACGATCTCCTGGATTCACACGATGACCATTTCGAACAAGTTCATCTGCAAATACTTTCATTTGAGCAGTTTCTGATTTGTAACTCGCACCAATAGATTTGATAACTGAGAGATCTTCAATTGATACTTTTTTATTTACAATATCATCAATTGCATCGATGATAATTCTCAATGTGTCGATCATTGGTTTTTTCAATAAGATATTCTTTAAACATTTTTCATAAGTGTTTCTCAACCACTTACAGTTGTCTCTTCGAGCCAATACAATTCCTTTGGTGTAAATATAAATTTCACCATTCTTTTGATATTTGAAGTTTCCATCAGCGTTGATCCACAATGCAGCGTATCTTTTCTTTGTGATACAAAGTAATCTCATTGATTTTTCATATTCGAGTTTCATTGGTTTTGGTAGCCACTCAGTGATTTCGGCAGCTATTTGTTTACCGAAAGATTCACATTTCCTTGGATCAGTGATTTCAAAATCAATCATTGCTGAATCTGTGTCACCATAAACAACGACTCCATTGTATTTTTCAACAACATATTTATCAACTTTGTTGATATATTTTCTACCAGTAAAAGTTACGCAACTAGCACCTTCAACCAACGGAAGTTTTCCGTTTTCAACTCCCATCGAACCATAACCTGAATTTGCAGCCATTTTTCTTGATTTCTGCATGAAATCAAGCATGATGCCTAACTCAGAATCTTCATCGATTCCATTCATTTGATTTTTAACAGCCTTACGCCCAGATAAAAATCCTTCAAGTAATTTTGGCATTAATCCCTTTGGTGATTTCTTAAATCGATAATAATGTTTTACTTTCTTTTTGATTACCTTCTTTCTTTCTCTACCTGTTGTAGGATTAATTTCTTTTTCTGTTTCGCTCTTCACTTCAACTTCATCTTCCCATTCAAATACATTCGTTTCTTCAAGTGGAACCAAATCATACAAATGAGGTGGAACAAAAGTGGTGTAACAAATATTCATAGCAATGATAATTGAAGGATATAGAGATGAAAAATCAAGACAAATAATATTTTCATAACAACCAGGCAATGGTGGATACACATGTGCACCAGAATATGGTGTAGGAATGTTATCTCGTTTTGACAAAACGTAATTACTACCCTCAACATGACATTCATTATAAATTCTTGAGTATGTTCGAATCTGTTGACCTCTATCAAGTACATCAGTTACATTAATTCCTGCAACTGAAGCCATTGATTGAAGGTCTGTCCAAATATTTCTATTATCAAACAGATCAGTTACTAGATTTGAATCTTCAATACAATAAGAATAAACTTTGTATGTGTCTTCTAATGATCGAATATATTCTCTCTCATTATATGGATTGTTTTCTTTGATTTCTTTGAGAACATCAACTATTTTATCGTTTGGTAAACGCTTTTTCGATATGAGTTTTAATCCAAATATTTTTAATCTCATATCTCTCAATAGAGTTGTATGAGTTGTATAATTCATTGAATCTAAATCTAAATTTTGTAATTCCTTAAATAATCTCTGACTCTCACATCTTTCATAAATTTCAAACATCTGTTGTGGTGTCACATCGTGTTTGCCTCTTGATAAAAAATGTTGTCCAACAAATTCAAGTGAATATTTACTTAAATTTCCATACGTTCTTCGAACATAAATCATAGCATCAATGGTAATTCTTCCAGGAATCACAGCATAAGTCAAGTCATTGACACCAGCTCCATCTGATTCCCAAACAGTATTTTTCAAATAAGGTTTTACACCAAGTAATCTTGAGACATTCATTGGCCAATCTTTTTGATGGATTGCCAAACGACCACTCAAATAATCATAATCGAAACCAGATATGTTATATCCTGTAATGATTTCAGGATCTAATTCTGCAATTAAATTCATAAATACATCTAATAATTCAACTTCAGATGAAACAATATATGTTTTCACATCAGTTTCACGAATATATTTTTCTAAATCAGGTGTACAAACAATAATACCGAATTTTTGCCGAGTGTTTGGTAATCTAAATCTTTGATAAACAACAGATATCATCGTAATAATATGATTTGCATATTGTTTAACTGGCATAGACTTTGGATTATCACTATAGGCTTCAAAATCAAATGAAAGGATACCTGGATTAACAATCCAACTTACTGTATCTTTTACATCCATTGGTACCATTGATTTATATGAGATTTTATGCTCAAAATCAACCCTTGATATTTTATCATCATCAGGTACACCAACATCTGGTATACCATACCATCCGGTCATTTGACCTTTGATTTCTGTAGTTAGTTTGATATGAATATCTACATCTGCTTCCCAAACAGGAAATTTAACTTTTTTATTTTGAAAATCAGTAGCTCTACTAAATTTACGTCGGAAACCCAACATAGATTTTGGGTTCATAAATTGAACCTCAATCATTGGTGTGGTTTTCTCAAAATTATAATAATATAATTTTTTCTTCCGAACAACGGTTGATTTGATTGGTTTAATTTCAGATTTGAGTGATTCAAATATTTCATTCAGATCTTCTAATGAAGATGAAGTCCAATTTATTGTTGTTCCATTTTCATCACGCTCAGGTAATTCAAAATAACATCGACAAGGATAATCTGGAATTCTTATTAAATGAACATTTGATTTTCTATCTAATGACCAACAAAGAATTTCATAATTTTCATCACTTTCTTTGATTTCCCAGTTGTATGGGGTCACATGAATTATTTTTGATTCTTCCATTTTTACAACTAATTCGTTTCAAATAATATTCAATTATTTGAAATGACTGTATTCATTCTCTCGTTAAAATCGAGTGATGATAAATCGGTGGTGAGATACTTTATTGATACACCCAAAGGAGATTCTTATTTATTAAACCCTGATACATACGTAACTTATGCTGTTGAAAAATTAAAATCTTTGGGTGTTAAAGTTAATCTTAGTTGGTTGACTTTCCCAAAGAATACACCAATTATGAATGGAAAGGAATATGCTTTCATTCATATCAAATTTAAAAATAAAAACATTTGTGGTGATGTAAAGTTAAGTGATAATGGTTGCACAGTAATGTATAATTACATTGATGAATTAAGTATTTTTGCAAGAATAATTTCTTTATTTGCGTCTGTGGTTATCACATCAAGAGGAGGACAAGATATCACGAATAATGTTTTTTCAAAAATACCTAACATACCTGTGGATTCAATCTTTTCTTTTACCCATGATTATTTAGGATTTGGTTATTATGCACTTGATGTTGTAAAAACAAAAATTGGTTTCTCGAATGTCACGATAAACTTTAATTATTCAATTGAATATTTTACAATAGATGAGAACAGAGAGTTTTTTACTCGACATGATGAACAAATTTCAAAGTTTGGACTTGACAATGGAACAATTAAAAAATATATGAATGAAATAACTTCAAAATCTGAAAATAAAACATTGTCTGAAATAAGATCGAGTAGAGTCATTGAAGATTTAAAATTAATACAAAAGAAATATCTTGGTTCATTAGGTGAAAATATTAGAAACAAAGATTTTTTTCTTTCATACAAATATCCAATTAAAAATGTCAATTATAAAAATAATGCTTTTGGTGAGAGATATGTGATAACAAACAAAGAAATAAGAGAAGCTGTATTGGTATATATCAATGTGAATAAATATACAGAATATAATTTTATTATATTTGTTGGAGAAAACGAAGCAGATTATGTTGCAAGTGTTATTTCAGAACTACAATTAAAGAATTGTAGATTAAGTGTTCAAAAGAATCGTGATGTAATCAATTCATTGATCGAAAGTAATGATTTTCCGACTATTTCTAAAGGATTTTTTGGGATCTTTTCAAGAAGTGATGAAAGAGAGATTAAATTTTTACCTGCTGTCGAAACTGAAAATAAAAATATTGTTGTCGAGGATACTGTGGTGAGAACTGAGGAATATAATAAATGTTTTGTTTCTGGTTTTTCTGGTGAAAATCTTAGAAATTTAGTTTCTCTTGAGATCAAGATGAATGATTCTGACATTGTTCTAGCAATGAGAAATGCTGATCGAATAACTGGATTTAAGAAACAAGATCACGTATTTTTTGTCATAAGAGACAATCAAATATTATCAACCATTTTATGTGTGTTAAAATTATATTGTAATGTTTTCAGATTGAATGTTAATAATTATATTGAAGGTATTAGTTTGAAAAAAGGAGATAAAATTGGAAACATAACAATTGATGATAGTTATTTACTTGATGTAGAGAGAAATATTGTATCTGTGTAAGATTTTATTTATCTGTATAGAATCAATGGGAGATATATTTGAAGTATAGAATAATAATTTGAAAATCAATGAATGAGATTTGAGATTTGAGATTCAAACAATGATACAACTTGATTTGTTTGTGTTGTTAATATTTCTGATTTAACTTGTATTCTCAAATATATTTGAAGATGAAATATATTTGAAGTATAGAATAATAATTTGAAAATCAATGAATGAGATTTGAGATTTGAGTTTTTGATTTCAAACAATCAATGAATGATATTTGAGATTTGAGTTTTTGATTTCAAACAATCAATGAATGAGATTTGAGATTCTGGTTTCATCAGTGATTGATTTGAGATTCTGGTTTCATCAGTGATTGATTTGAGATTCTGATTTCATCAGTGATTGATGTAAGTTTCTGATTTCAAACAATGATACAAATATTTGTTTGTGTTGTTAATATTTCTGATTTAACTTGTATTCTCAAATATATTTCATCTTCAAATATATTTAAAATTCAACATATCAAAATTATGATTTCGAACAATCAATAAAGTACCATCATTGTATTTGCATTCAAAACTACAAATTGAACTTCGTTGTTTGGTGGCAAACTAAATGTAGAAGGACTTGAAATACCAACAAATGTTCCACCACCTAAAGCATTGATTGTAACAGCTGCTGAAGTTAAATTATTAACAAAGAACTGTCTCCCAACTACACCTGTGTTTGTAATACCAAATGTAGTAACTGCAGTACCAGATAATATATAAATAGCATCGTTAGTTCCATCATTAGTAGAATTATCAACTGATACAACTGTCGGTACAATTAATTTATTTGCTTCAGTAGTCACATTGTTAGACAAAGCATCAGATCTTACCGTCAATGCTTCAACTACACTCTTTGATTCAGGTGTCATAATATAAATCAATGCTCCTATTCCAACACCTAATGCAATTATCACAAGTAACCAATGATACCATTTGATTGGAGACTTCTTTGCATTTTCAGCTTTTTTAACTTCATCTGTTTTTATTTCTGTAGTTGTTGTAGTTGTAGAACCTGACGTTTGAACAGTTGTTGGAACGGAAGCTGTTAGCGTTGTACCATTCGTTGTCATTGAAGGTTGCATCGTATATTGTTGTTGTGGAACCATCATTGGTTGCATCATATACTGTTGTTGAGGAGGAACCATCATTGGTTGTTGAACATACACTGGAGATGAAGGAACACTCGACATTTGTATTTCAAATTATATTTCAAATATAATTTGAAACTATTGAATGATTTTGAATAAAATATCAGATCAATTGAATTTATCAAACCAAAACAAGTACATTTTTTACAAGTCCAACCGTTGCAACTAAAAACTTTCTCGATGTATTGTCAGGAACAGCTAAAACTGTATTTGTTTCTGTTGCTCCTACACCTGCAACAAAAGTGATACCTGAACCAGTGATAACATTAATCACTCCACCAGAACGATTTAAGACCCAAAATTCTTTTCCGTTACTTATAGTTGAAGGAATGGTAACTGAAGGAGGAGAAGTCACTGAATATGGTCCTATTACATCGTAAACATCGGTTGTTTGACTGACATTTATTGCACCTGTAGCTGAAGAAACAACTAATAACCTTTGTTTAACTGTTTCTAGTTGGGTTTCAGAAGCTGTTACTTTTGATGCTATTGCAGAAACACTACTCTTATCTGCTTTGGTTGTCGACATATAAAAAGCATATGCTCCTATTCCTATTGCAACAACAGATAAAATTATGACAACAATTGAAGAACCTGATGCTCCCATATTTTCATATGTCAACTTAAATTAATTTATTATTTGATACACACATCAATTTGAGATAATTTATCAATATACAAAATCAAATAAAGTATATTCCGATAAGCACTTTTGAAAATTCAAATGTATTTTCAAACAATCCAATTGAATCAATAGAATTTTCTGATCCAATTGATATTTTTAATTTACCAGATTGAATCGTCCATCTGGTTGAACCGATTCTCACATCATCAATTAAAGATATTTCCTCACTATTTTCAGGTAAAGAATCAAATTTGACACCTGAATCAGAAACTATTGAACCATCATCAACTTGAAAATAGCATGAATTCTCGTTTCCCCAAGCCCTGTTATATGACCATTTTAATGGAATTGATAAACCATTTTGTACAACAACACCATTTGATTTTCCTAATATAAATACTTTATCATTTATTATTTTAATTCCGATAGGTTTCTCTGATATTTCCCAAAATAAAGTAGAAATCATTTGATCACATTCTGTTTGTAAATCACAAGGAAAATTAACAGATGTAACACCATTCTCAAAAATAAACCAAGCTTTATTTGGTATGGGTGAATAACCGAATGAAACACGAAATGGAATGATATCCAAATCTAATTTTAAATCATCGATCGTTATAGAGTTACGATATAATTTTACGTTTTTTTCAGATGCATGAAAAGATTCATTTGTTAAAACTTTGATTTTATCGGGATACCATTTACCCTGATGCCACATACCACCATCTCCATTTTCATGTAACCCAATTTTTGTCCCACCAGAAGGTGCTTTGCGATCTTTCAATGTGTTCATTGAAATTAATTTACCTTCATTTGAATAAATTATCCATTCAGAATCCAAATAACGAAAATCAGTGATAGTGATTTTAGGTTCATATGCATTGAACACACTCCATGATGTCAATGAAATAAGGTAAGCAATTTTATTTGAATAAACTCCCATCATTGTTTCATTAATATCTCCATAAAAAATATAACTTGAATCTAATTGTAAAAAATCAAGGTAATAACTTTCGTTATAGGGACGAAATCTCCAAATTCCACCATATCCGAATAAAAACCAAATTGGATCAAAATAATAAATCCGATGGACAGGTAAGTGGAGCTTGACTAAATTAATATATACAATATTATTCGCCAACACATATGAAACAACATCATCGATAGAACATGAATCAATGATATTCGAATCGTTGCATTTCAATAAACTTTTAGTTGTCACATCATAAGCAACGTTTGAAGAACCAAAGAAATAATATGTCGAAACTGAATCCATTGTTTTGTGAGATGATATTTTGTTTCATAACAAAATATCATATATATATTTTTAGTGATCTATAATAATTAGTGAATTATTCAAACAAACATCGACTAATAACATCATAATCTTTTCTTCTATTCGCAATTGGTGTTTCAAGAATACAATCTATCGATTCTTCAATGCATCTATCCAACAAATAAATCAATGATTCCGTTGAACCTTTCCATATTTTTCCTTCAGTTAATGTTTCGTGTCTATCTACTCGTTTTCCAAATTCTACTTTTGAATCATTAAGATGAATACAATCGATTTTTCCAGCACATTCGATTGCATTTTCAAAGAAAGAATCAACAGATTCAATTGAATCAAATGAACAGAGACCAGAAGCGAATGAATGTTGTGTGTCGAGACAAAGACCATACTTTGTTGTATCGAGTTTTTCATATAACAATCGAAGTTGGTTCCAGCTCCATCCAAAGTTTGATCCTTGACCTGCTGAATTTTCAAGTAACAAACCTCGATAAGAATTAATTTGTATAGTTGAATTTAAATTTGAAGTTATTTGATCTGCACTGTCTCTCATTTCATCTATTACTTTTGTTTCATCTGTAAATCTACCTTTACCTTGACCGATATGTAAGACACATTTACCATTTACGAGTGAAGCTGTATCAAGGTATTTCTGTAAAGTGTCAATTGCCCTTGTATTTACTTGGGAAATATTTGGTGTACCAAAATTAAGAATCAATGGACAATGAACATACAATCGAAATGAATTATTATCTGTAAATGTTTTTACTTTTTTTATGTCTTCTTCTGTAAATGATCGGCAATTATAATTTGTGTTGCCACCAAAGTATATCTGAGTGCAACCTACGTCAAGTTCAGGATCAATTGTTTCATATAAAGTTTTAGCTATTGATACGTGTTGACCAAAAGACATTTTTAATTGAGCTTTTGATATTTTAAGATTTGATTTTTAACGTAAACTTAAATGGCTTCTAGTGTTGAGTTTTCTGTTGTTATTGATGGTCACACAAGAGAAGGTAAAATGATTCTATCAGAATGGTTAATCTCTAATTTTGAGGTTTACAAGTATATTTCGAGAGTTTCAAGGAGAAAGAAGAATCGCGTTGCAACGATAAATTATGATGAATCATTCAATCCAAGATATTCTTTTTATCTGTTTGAAACAAAAAGTGTATCTGAAGCATTAAATCAAAATGTAACTTTAGAAGATGAGTACGATTATGTTCGGATGCTCGAAGCACTAGTTTGGTATGGATATCGTCATCGGATACATTTAATTGACATGGTTAAGTTATTGAATTTGAGATTTCCTTCATTCGAGAAACATGGAATCGCAATAGAAATAATGGATATGAATGTTGATTTAAAAAAGAAAATGTTAACCGTTGGATTTTCAGTTGGAAACTATTTTTTTCTAAAATATGATTATAAATCATCTGATTATGTCGCTTTTATCGAATGAATGATTGAATAAAAATGAAAGTTAAAATAATCAATTGTATCATATTGATTATTATTGAAATCATCCTGGAGAACATTTATTAGAATCAATTGATTCTAATAAAATTAAGATAATGTTTGATATGAAAAATGAATATGAAATAAATTGTAGTGGTATGATTGAATATTGAAGGTTTAGCCATAGTTTTACAAAATATCATTTTGTAAAAGTAATTCAATTGGAGAGTAGATATATGAGAAACATTAATTGATTTTTTATAAAATCACAATGATAAAAATGTATGCTTGTGCTTTAGCACGTGACATCAATTATAATTTAAACACCTAAATTAATTTAGGTGTTTTTGATTTTGTTTTCAAACAATGATACAAATATTTGTTTATTGTTAATATTTCTGATTTAACTTGTATTCTCAAATATATTTGAAGTATAGAATAATAATTTAAAAATCAATGAATGAGATTTGAGTTTTGAAGTGATACAACTTGGTTTGTTTTGTTAATAATTCTGATTGAATCAGAAACAAATTATATTTTATCATTGAATTAATGATAAAATACTCAATCTTTTAATTTTTAATAATTTCTTTGATTCTTTTCCTTATTTTCTCGTTTGAAGCATCGGACGACTGATTCCTGTTCCCCGAGATGGCAACGGAATTCCGAATGGATGACTTTTCTTCAGTCCCACTGGTTCGACTGGAACTGACGGAGTTCGAACTTGAGGTAAGCTTGTTCTCATTGGTGGTAAAACTTGTTTTTTTTCATCAGTTGGTTTTGTAACCAAAGGTTTCGAAACTACTGGAACAACTTTTGATTCAGTCACATCTTTTTTTTCAGAAACAGGCACTGATAAAATTTCAGCAGTTTTTGTCTCTTCTCGCAAAACAAGAGGAGCGTTTGTAACTGCAGATGATTTCATCAGAATCTGTTGTGTGGGTTTTTCTTTTAGAACTAAATCATGTTTCTTACTGGCATCTTTGACTCGAACAGCACCTCTAACAGGTTTTGGTGCAACAACTTGTTCATGTGACGCGGTTTCTTTCTTCTTTTTCTTTTTATCACTCTCTGATTTTTTCATCAAAGCTTCCTTCTTTTTACTTAGAGCATCAAATTCTGCGAGAAGCACTGGAATTGATTCAGGTTCATAAATGATGTTAAGAAAATTACTTAAACCTTGACGAGAACAACTAATCACAGGAACACTTTCCATGACAATTTTCTTTGATCGAATACCATTTGCTGGTCGAACATCAGGTGAAGGAACACAAGAACCCTTTTCTGTGCATTTGGACACATCGAGACAAAGAGTTTCAGGATCATTCAATACCTGACGATACTTCACAGGCAGAGGAATAGGTTGAGTTCTATTTCTGTTTTTTGTTGTTTTCTCTTTTTTACTTTCTTTGTGTTCAGCCATCTTACGAAGAAGATCGAATGTGAGTCCTTCTTTTTCTTTTTCCTTCTTACTTTCCTTCTGTTGATTCTTATATTCAGTTGCACTCGTTAATTCAGTTGTAAATTCAGTTGCAAGAATCCCATTGTATGTGCTTGGATTGTAACACTGTTCAGTTAAAATCTTTTCGATTTGTTCTGTTGGAATTTGTTGTGATTCAAGAAATTCCTTCAATTCAGTCTTTGTTCCAGCAGTACGATAGGATCGAAGAAAATAAGTATAATCAACTTCTGTTCCGTTCTTACGAGCTAAATTTTCTTCTGCTGACCACTTCTTTGTTGCTCCTGTAATACTACAGGGTGCATTCGTAGTAACACGATAATATGTGTGACGCTCTTGTGCGCGATGAATCATATCATTCGTTAATCTACCAGAGGAAGATGATCTCTTTGTTTGGTTTGATTTAGTATTCATGTTTCTACTTGTTTATGTTATTGTTTATGTCAATACGAAATCAAATTTTTACCAATAAAAGATACAAAATTAGTTTGATATTTTTTATTGGTAAACTTTATAAAACTTTTAAATAATATTTTCTTCACATAATATTCGACATATCAATCCTTTCAATCGAATTAAATTGAAACAAAGAAAATTAATCAAATACAAAGAATTATATAATTTGGATTTTTGATTGAAAAAATTGTTTTCTGTTGTAAAATATGATGATGAACTCACTTGGATTAGTTCTAATTGTTGAAGCGCTTGGGTTCCTCGCGTTGGTGATTTGTGGTATTTGGTTGACTTCAATGATGAATGCCAACGTAGATAACACAGCTACACCTGATCAAAAGAAGATGATGAGAGATTTGGCACTTACTATTGCCATTATATCGACTGTGTGGGTCGTAGTCATTGCTGGAACCATCTATTGGGTATGGGGAACAGTGAGAAATGATTATTTTATTGCATTCCAAATGTTTGCTCTATTTACTTCTCTCTTTGGTGCTATCTTTGCTTGGTGGGCATTTACAAATCACGAAGCATCCGTAGTTGATGCTGGTGATAGCTGGTTCTGGGTTATATTCTTAATTTTAGACATTATGTTTTTCATTGCAGCAATTGGGGCTTTCCGTTATGCTTACTGTTTGTTCACTACATGTGGAGATTCACCAATTGAATCAGCGATAGATGGTGCTAGAATGAAATATGGTGGTGATATGAAAAAGAAACACTATGGTTCTGGTGATTGCAGCCTGAATAAAAAGATTCGTCGTCATGCGGAAATCGCAGTTAAAGATAAAGATGGTGCTCTGTTAGCTGCTGAATACAAGGATCTTGATTGTGGTGTCCCTGAGTGTGGTCCTTATGTTGTTTTTTATGATGCAAATGGAGAACAAGCGACTTGCGCTTTTGGACTCGGACAAAGTGAGCCTGTAAAACAGGCAGTTAAAGTTTTTGGTGGTTATTTGAGGAGTAACAATTGTGTACCTGAAACTGGTGTTAATCCAGTTAAATCAATTGATGAGTGGTACGCACCATGTGTCGGCGGATGCCCACCAAGTTCAAGAATCCCTGGTTCGATAAAACCTGGATCAGTGATTCCAGGTTCAATTGAACCATCAACTACAACTGTTTCTGTCAATGGAAACCCAGTTCCAGAAGCACCTCCAAAATAGATCAGGAAACATAAAATTATATGTTGCTTAATGTTTGATAGAATTATTTGATTGAACATCAAATAATTTAATAATCTGATATTTGATCAAATGATTTTCAAAAGAACTCGTGGTGAAATATAAATGTCAAAGCATTCATTCGTCCCACCAAAAATCGAATTGTATGAGGAAATTATGAAAAGAGGATCTGAAATATCTGATGACATTGCAGATAAAGATTTCGCAAGTAAACTAATGAAACTAAAAGGAATTAGCTCTTATTTGACTTATTATAACATCATACTTGCTTTGATTTATCATCATTCTGTTTGTACAAATAAAAATCCAACTAATTCAACGACGATATACAGCATGAGTGAGAAATCAAGTGGTACAGTTGTAACGATATCTCAACTGCCACTCGATTTGAAAAAAGCTCTATTTGTTTACATCAATCATGTTCTTGTTTCTGAAAATCTTGGGTAACATTTGAATTTGATTGAAACAAAAAATCAGAGAACCAATGATCCTTAAACACAAATGAATATTTGATTCGAAAAATAGAATAAATTACAAAACATAATTAAAATGAATTATGTTTTGGTTGCAACACTATCCAATGAATGTCGTCACTGTTTAGCTTTCAAACAGACAGAATTAGATAAAATAAAAAAAGGAATTTCAAATAGATTTCGAGATGTAGAACTAATAATTGATGATAGAAGTAAAGGTGGATTTTCATCAAACATACCAGCACAACTTCAAAACTTCATTGGATTTCTTCCTCACATCTCTCTTTTCACAAAGAAAAAATGGAATTCATTACGTATGAATTTAAATGAAGAAATAGATTGTGTAGTGTTCAATGGAGAAATAAAAAATGGAAAAACAAATGTATTGCTAGATCCTAACTTCAAACAAAGAACAGCCGAAACTATTTTAAATTGGATTGCACACAACATATCAAACAACCCTGTTTTGAGAGAAAAACAAGGTGAATCAAATATGATGAAAAAAGAAGAAACTAGGACAATAATTGTTAAGAACAAACCTGAAGATGGAAATAATGATTTTTGCAGCACCGTAAATAAATATGTGAATTATGTTCCAAAAACAAGATATATCCTTTGAAAATAAGTTTAAGTAAATTAATAATCGTTGGTAGATATTATGATAAATTGAAATAACAATTGATAAATTGTTATTTTATCAATTGTTATTTCAAGAAAATATATGATTATTATTCAATAATCATATATGTTTTAATTTTATTTATTTTTTCTTTCTTTTCTTTCTTTTCTTTTTGTATGAGATTTTTCTCTGTTTGAATCAGAATGATCAGATTCAAAACTTGATTCTTGGGTACTACTAGAATCAGATTCAAGATCTGAGTTTGAATTTGATTTTTGGTTATCAATGATGGATCCTTTATCTTTTGTGTTATTAACCTCATTTTTATGTTTCGTGTGTTCCCTATCACTTTTATCAAACTCAATTTGTCGTTCACGTTCTTTCTTTTTTAATGAAAGTAACACATGATCAATATCATTTTCATTATCTTCATAACTTATACCATCATTTTCATTTGCTTCAAATCCATCATCATGCAATTCTTTTTCAATGAATCTTTCAGCAAGAACATATCCACAATATAACATTTCAACTTTCAAATCAAACATACATCCAACTGTTGGTGATTGACCTGATACTGTGTATAACGTAAGTTTCCTACAATTATTAGTTATTTTTTGTTCGATTCTTCTTTTTAATTCAGTGATAGATGAATTAACTATTCTGCTAAAATATTCAAATATATCTTCATCCCCTCTTTTTATTAATGTGGGTGAAGTATCAGGTGTTTCAAGAAATAATATTTGATTTTTTCCATCATCAAATTGATCAACAGGAGCTGGATTTCCAAAATAACCATCAATGTAAACACAATTATTATATTCAGCTTTATGAAACAACAGAGGAATATTCATCGATAAACAAACAGCATCTACACAAAGAAGATCAGGATCTGTTTCACATGAGATATATTCAACTCTATCTTTAGTTAAATTCTTTGTTACAAGAACTAATTTTTTACCTGTGGCTAAATGGAGTCCTCTTAGTGTTGGTGAAATGCCAAATTTCTCACGCAGTCTTTTATCTAACAATGTTCGAATCTGTTCATTTCTTATTAAACCAAAGTTCTCTTTGATTGTCCCTAAATTAATTGTAAATAAATCAATAAAAAGATCTATATCTAATGAATCAGATATTAATTGTTGTAAATCAATACCAGCAACCAATGCAAGGCTAACTATTGCTCCGACAGAAACACCAACATAAATTTTAACTGAACTAAGAACCTTATTATCTTGCAAGGAAACAAGTGCACCTAATTGAAGCATTCCTCTCACACCACCAGGTCCGAGAACCAATACATTTGGATGAAAATCAGACATTTTACTTGTTCGATTGAAACTTTATAAATGAGATACAAAACTAAATCATTGTTAAAAGATTTAATAAATGAATTAGACAATATGTTTTAAATCTTTTAACAATGATTTAGTTTTGCAATTTGTGATTTTCTTTGTTGTTTATTGATGATATTTATTCGAAATTTTAGCCAACGCATCGTTAATCGTTGATTCTACTTCATCACTATACACGTACCCATTTCTGAATTTCAAACAGATCATTTCTGAGATTAATTCAGCCTTTGATTCAGTGTATTTTTGATTTCGAAGTAATGTTTTAAATATTTGTTTCATTCGAATCACATCATATTCTTCTGAAGGTGGTAGAACATCAAGTCGATTCTTTGTTACTTCAACGAACTGAAAATCATCCTTTTCCTCTTTTTGACCCGTTGATGATTTGAATCTATCACTTGATACAATCGATGTATCTGTGTCAGCAAGTTCAACAGGATCGGTTGGAAACGAAGGTTCCTCGAAAATATCGATGTCTCTCGTTGTTGAATCAGTCATATTGATTTTGAGTAGTCCACTATTTTTGTTTCATTTATTTTGACTTAAACACATGATTCTTAAGATGAAGTGTATTTAACATTTTTTGTGAAACAGTAAAACATGGAGAATCTGAAACGACCAGAGGTTCTATTTTCATTGGCTGCTGTTGGAGCTGTTACAGTCGGTGGATTATATTTGCTAAGAAGAGATGCGATTCAACAAACAGACATCGATCAGATGAAGGAAGTACTAAAAACGTTGTCTCAAAGATTAACTGATTCATTAACTGGTACTGCAGCAACCGATCTCGTTGCGAATGTAGAAAAATTAAATGAAACAATGTTACTTTTGAATCGATCGATCTCTGTTCATCAAGAGGACATTGAAAAGATTCGTTCAGCTGTTAAACAATGTGCTGAAGCTTCAAGCTTAACTGTTGATGTTGAACCTATCCGTCAAAGAAGATCGAGAAGAAGAGGAGGATATGAGAGTGAAGAATCTGATGGTTCTCGATCACCAAGGAGACACGAAAGAAGAGATTCACGAAGATATTAGAGCAACAAGAATAAATAAATTAAGTTTTATTATTTGATTATTGAATCAAATAATATTTATTAGTTTAACTTAAATTTGTTAAATTATTTAAGTTAAATAATTTTTAAAAACCATCCCTCGATGGTTTTTATTTGTGTTTGAGGGCATGGGAACATCAGCTTAATGACCACATCTTTTCAGCACAGGTTTTGGGATAAGAATATCACAATGAGGATTTTTAAGGTCAAAGAAGACACCCTTTATGTCATCAAAACCAACCTCGATATTCATTCCCTCACACCATGTGACTGAAGAGTGAATCAAAATAGCTTGCTCGGAGTGTTCTTTAACCTCTTCACTAAAGAGGACCAAATGTTCTGCTACATTGGTAAAGCTCTGTGAAATGCTCTCACAGTTGAGAGAACGCTTTTTTTCCGACGTTCCAACGGTCCGAATTTCCATATCGGATTGGTTCTGAGTTGACCCCCTCAGAAGTTGGGTCGATGAATCAGTCACCGTCGCTTGGTTTTTGTCCCTACCAAGGGAGGAGGCTCCATATTGCCCGGAACTCTCTGGGCTTTCTCTGTTTTGGTTTTTGCCTGTAGGGTCGAGCAGAAAAGAGTTTTTAGGCTCAAATCCAGGGTTGGCTTACAAGGCTTTCCCAATCTTCTGTAAACAGAAGACGCTCAATTTGATCAAACATGGTATTTAACGATTCAGTTATTGTTATTGTTACATATAAATTATCAAATGATTAAATCTTATTATTTAATAAGATTTAATGTTTCATCTATTTTTCAAATGAAATTATTCATAATCAGAATTAAAATCCCAATTATCTTCGACAATTTCAAAAATATACATTAGTTCAGTATCAAGTTCTTGTGGATTAAAGTTATATAATGGAAGTTTGTTCATTGATATGAAATACTTACATTTCGCAATGTTTCCACGCACGCGATATTCATCATCATCAGATGTTAAGTATTCTAAATCATAATTCAAATTAAATTCAACTAATTCTTTAGTTGAACGAGTATACATCAATTTTTGAAAGTGATTCGTATGTAATTTTTTTGAATCCAATCTGTAGACCAAAAGATTATAAATATGTTCCAATGGAGCATTATAATGTTCTTTCCACACATTAAATGAAGGAAGAATATTTTTCTTAATTTCTTGTTTTAATTCAGGTGCAGGTTTAGGTTTTTGTTTCATCACATTCCATTTTGGCTTTGGTTTTGCGTTGTTTTCTGCAATTTCCTTTTGTTCGTTCTCAGACCATTTTTTAACGATGTCAGCATAAGAAGACATTTGTGTTATTTTATCGATGTTTGTTGTAACTTTAACAGAAATATTATTTTATTAACTTATTTTTAATTCTAATTATTCAATTAGAATTATTGATAGAAATATCCATTAAAATATTTAATCATTTAAACATTTAAGCATTTTGTGCATTGTCAAACTTTTGAAACAAATTTCCTCTTGTTCCACTGCTTGTTCCAATTTTAAGAGTTTTTCCTTGAGTCAAATCTTCAAGTGAAACCTTACCAAAGCTCGTGTTCATTTGATCAATTCTACTGTCCTCAGATTTTGTTTCATCAGATTCAAGTGCAGAATTTGGATCTTGAATTCCTCTGTTTTCATCTTTTGTTTCAGCAACAGGATTCAACAATGATTCAAAATCAAAATCTGATTCTCTTGCACGAACGGATGTAATTGTTTGAGAAATTGGTGCAATTTTGTATACGGTTGCAGCATCAATCCAATTTGTGATACATTTCTGAGCACCGCGGAAAACAGCTGCGATACGCAAGAAAATAGTTAGATCACATTGTTTTCCAAGAACATAACTCAATCCATTATCTTTTGGAATGATATTTCCATTTTGTCCAATAATTTTCATTTTAATATTTCCTTGGTCATCTTTCTTACATTGATTCGTAACAGGGTCAATATCAGGAACCTGAAACTTCGTTGTTTCTCTTGTTTTAATATAAAACATATGTTTACCTGTTTTTTCATCAACCTTGATAAGATTTTTGAGATCAATATATTCAATATCACTTGCATCACCAGTTCGAGTGATCTTTTCAAAAACCTTTTTCCATCCGGAATCTTTGAATTTCTCTGCGTTTTGTGCACACAAATATTTAATTTGATTCATTACACCCCCAATAAGATTAATAATTTCTTGTTCTTTATCTGTGTTTTCAGAGATCATTGTTCCATGATGCCCAAACTTATTCTTTGATATTCTCGATGAAATCTTAGGAAGTTCAATGAGAAAAGGACCTCTCGCTCCATCGGGATAAGAATATAGTACGTTGCATGAGTTATATGAAATTCCTTGAGGACTTTCAGCAGATGGTTTACTTGTTTTTTGTTCGATGTTATCAGAAAGACAAATCTTTTCAAGATCAACTTCTGAATAATAAACTGATCTCATGCTTGTTTGTGTTTGTTATTTCTAATAAATCAAAATATTAGACAATCAGATATTGTCATATTTTTTATTTCATTTGAAGATTTTCGCCATACATCGATTTAAAAATGAAATGACGAGCATAAAAGATGTCGGAACAAGCATTTCCTATTTTTGTGTTTGAATCAAAGCTTCGAGAATTAAATGAGTCTCTACTTTTTCTTTCAACACTGTATGTAAAAAAAATGAAAATAGTCGATGCAAAGAAAAAAGGACCTCATGCTGCTCTGATTAGATACATTCATAATTTCAACCTTGATTGTAATGATAGAATTCAAGGAAAAGAAAAACCTTTGTGGAATCACATCAGATATGTATATGAAACTTATAGGAGACACAGAGATATTTTTCTCAATTTTACTTCATCACCAAACGTACCTCGAAACTGTTACATTCAATATGGAGATGGAGTTGATGATGACCCAAAATTCACAGTTAGAATTGAAATCGGTAAAATAATTAGTCAAACAAAAGAATACATCGAAGCAAGTAAAGATGAAGCAAAGTTGTCTGGGAAACCATATGTTGGAACTGAAGAGACAAAGATTGTCAGTGTTCAAACAATGTTACTTGATCTACTTTGTGTTTCATTAGATTTTTATACTAACTATGATTTAATTGAAAAAACAAGATTGGGAGATGATTTGAATCGAATGAAAGTTTCATCAGCTGCGTATAAATCATCGAGTTTCCTTCGTCCATCAGGTAACAGTGGATCAAATGATTTTGCGAGTATGATGCCTGAATTGACAAACATGCTCCCAGAAGGATTAAGAAACATGATTCCACCTGATCTAATGAAAAGTTTATCCAACATTAAAATAAATGAAGTTATGGAAACAGTCAAATCAACAGCTGAAAAAATAGCAAATACACCAGCTATTCGTGAGATGACTGATGATTTGAAGAACTGCAAAGATCCGAATGAAATTGTTTCAAGGATCGTTTCAAGATCACAGGATCCCGAGGTTACTTCGATGATTAATGAAGCTTTTGGAAATGTTTCATCTCAAATGGCATCGGTAACTGCATTGTTGAATCCTCAAAGACCTGTACCTGCAAGTGTTCCCATTGAAATTAACCCAGAAGATGGAGGAATTGACGTTGTTGAAGCGAGTGAATCAAAAGTTGATTCATCTATTGTTGTTTCTGAATCAAATGTCGATTCAAATGTAAAAATTGAAAATGTGATTGATCGATGTGAATCTGATGTTTGTTCACTTGATTAAAAATATGAATAGAGATTAATTATTTTCAAATATATTTTAATGTAAAATATATTTGAAAATACAAGTTAAATCAGAAATATTAACAACACAAACAAATATTTGTATCATTGTTTGAATCTCAAATCTCATTCATTGATTGTTGAAATCAGAATCTCAAATCTCATTCATTGATTGTTGAAATCAGAATCTCAAATCTCATTCATTGATTGTTGAAATCAGAATCTCAAATCTCATTCATTG
>Ga0209262_10000278_pt1 | contig 26233 bp, 22 predicted proteins | sample Lowcelwee11metaG_FD_187171 | JGI IMG/M metagenome (GOLD analysis project Ga0209262, IMG submission 187171) | Freshwater pond sediment microbial communities from the University of Edinburgh, under environmental carbon perturbations - Low... | ecosystem: Environmental > Aquatic > Freshwater >... | reverse complement strand
CTGACACTGCGTGACGCCGCAGGAGACGGCGATGACTTCGGTGACGACACCCTTTTCTTTCAGGCGCACGGCTTCTTCGACCGCGATCTCGTCAAACGGGTTCATGCTCATCTTCACGTTGGCCAGGTCCATGCCGGACTGGTCAGCCTTGACGCGCACCTTGACGTTGTAGTCCACCACGCGTTTGACGGGTACGATGATTTTCATTGGGCTTCCTTGGCGCTTTCGTGGGGAATTGTTGAGCGGGTTCGACATTCGTGCTCTTGCGAAACTCGAAACGCGTGGATGAACAGCTGGTGGAGCTCTGTGTCATTGCTGAGGAAGGCCGCATTGCGGCAGTACATCCAGTGATCCGGCGAAATGTTGGCGCCTGCGTGGACGGCCACGCTGAGTCTGATGACGGCGAGCCGGCCGTGCCCGAAGCCGATGCTTCTCTCTAGCAGCATCAGTGCAGACTCCTTGGCGAGTGACTGCTCGACTGTGCGCGCGTGAGGGAGCGTGCCAGTTGCCACGGACCGCTTCATTTGACGAATCGCTTCTCTGGCCATGGTGTTCCTACATGTTGCGCCGGTATTGGCCCCCGACCTCGAACAGCGCGTGGGTGATCTGGCCCAGCGAGCACACGCGCACCGCGTCCATCAGCACCTCGAACACATTCTTGTTCTCGATCACCGCCTGCTTCAGCCGCGCCAGCTGGGCCGGCGCAACGGCGGCGTGGCGGTCGTGGAAGTCGAGCAGGCGCTGCAGCTGCGACTGCTTTTCTTCGTCGGTCGAACGCGCCAGCTCAATGCTCTCGGGCGTCTGGTCGCCTTGCGGATTGCGGAAGGTGTTAACGCCGATGATGGGGTACTCGCCGGTGTGCTTGAGCATCTCGTAGTGCATGCTCTCTTCCTGGATCTTGCTGCGCTGGTACCCGGTTTCCATCGCACCGAGCACACCGCCGCGCTCGGCGATCTTCTCGAACTCGCTCAGCACCGCTTCTTCGACCAGCTCGGTCAGCTCGTCGATGATGAAGGCACCCTGGTTGGGGTTTTCGTTCTTCGCCAGGCCCCACTCGCGGTTGATGATGAGCTGGATCGCCATCGCCCGGCGCACCGACTCTTCGGTCGGCGTGGTGATGGCTTCGTCAAACGCGTTGGTGTGCAGCGAGTTGCAGTTGTCGTAGATGGCGATCAGCGCCTGCAGCGTGGTGCGGATGTCGTTGAACTGGATTTCCTGTGCGTGCAGCGAGCGGCCGCTGGTCTGCACGTGGTACTTCAGTTTCTGGCTGCGCTCGTTGGCGCCGTAGCGCTCTTTCATCGCCACCGCCCAGATGCGCCGCGCGACGCGGCCGAGCACGGTGTATTCCGGGTCCATGCCGTTGCTGAAGAAGAAGCTGAGATTGGGCGCGAAGTCGTCGATGTGCATGCCACGCGCCAGATAGGCTTCGACGAAGGTGAAGCCGTTTGAGAGCGTGAACGCCAGTTGGCTGAGCGGGTTGGCGCCGGCTTCGGCGATGTGGTACCCGCTGATCGACACCGAGTAGAAGTTGCGCACGTCGTGGTGCACAAAGTACTCGGCGATGTCGCCCATCACCTTCAGGCTGAACTCGGTGCTGAAGATGCAGGTGTTCTGGCCCTGGTCTTCTTTCAGGATGTCGGCCTGCACCGTGCCGCGCACGTTGGCCAGCGTCCAGGCGCGGATCTTCTGGGTTTCATCGTCGGTGGGGTCGCGGCCGTTGTCGGTGCGGAATTTGTGCAGGCTCTGGTCGATGGCGGTGTTCATGAACATCGCCAGGATGCTGGGCGCCGGGCCGTTGATGGTCATGGACACGGACGTGGCCGGGTGGCACAGATCGAAGCCGCCGTAGAGCACCTTCATGTCGTCCAGCGTGGCGATGCTCACGCCCGAGTTGCCGACCTTGCCGTAGATGTCGGGCCGCGGGTCGGGGTCGTTGCCGTAGAGCGTGACCGAGTCAAACGCGGTGGACAGGCGCTTGGCCGGCATGCCTTCGCTGAGCAGCTTGAAGCGGCGGTTGGTGCGGAAGGCATCGCCCTCGCCGGCGAACATGCGCGTCGGGTCTTCACCTTCGCGCTTGAAGGCGAAGGTGCCCGCGGTGTAGGGGAAGCTGCCCGGCACGTTGTCGAGCATCAGCCACTTGAGGATTTCGCCGTGGTCCTCGTACTGCGGCAGGGCCACCTTGCGGATGGTGGTGCCCGAGAGACTCTTGGTGGTGAGCGCGGTGCGGAGCTCCTTGTCTCGGATCTTCACCACGTACTCGTCGCCCGCGTAAGCCTTCTGCATGTCGGGCCACTGGGTGAGCAGCTTGCGCGCGGCCGGTTCTTGCTGCAGCTCGCGCGCCTGGGCGATGTCGATGGCGGCTTCGGCGGCCTTGGGGCGGTCGGGCTTGTCCACCGTCAGCATGCGGGCCGCTTCACGCAACTGCTGGATCTCGCGCGCGAGCTTTGCCTGCTCGCGGGCCTTTTTCTTGTAGCCGCGCACCGTGTCGCTGATCTCCGCCAGGTAGCGCGTGCGAGCGGGCGGCACGATCGGCGTCTGGTTGGTGCTGTGGCGCACGTGGACCCGGGGCAGGATGCCTTCCGTCATCGGCAGGCCGAGTTCGGTCAGGCGCGTCTTGAGCGCCTGGTAGAGCGCGGTCACGCCGTCGTCGTTGAAGCGCGCGGCCATGGTGCCGAACACCGGCATCTGGTCGGGCATGACGGTGAAGGCTTCGCGGTTGCGCTGCACCTGCTTGGCCACGTCGCGCAGCGCGTCGGCCGCTCCCTTGCGGTCGAACTTGTTGATCGCCACGAACTCGGCGAAGTCGAGCATGTCGATCTTCTCCAGCTGGCTGGCAGCGCCGAACTCGGGCGTCATCACGTACATGGGCACGTCCACGTGCGGCACGATGGCCGCGTCGCCTTGGCCGATGCCCGAGGTCTCGACCACGATCAGGTCGAAGCCCGCCACCTTGCAGGCCGCCACCACGTCGGGCAGGGCGGCGCTGATCTCGCTGCTGGTGTCGCGCGTGGCCAGGCTGCGCATGTAGACGCGCTGGCCTTTCTGCCACGGGCCGATGGCGTTCATGCGGATGCGGTCGCCCAGCAGCGCGCCGCCGCTCTTGCGGCGCGAGGGGTCGATGGAGATCACGGCGATGCGCAACGCGTCGTCCTGGTCCAGCCGGAAGCGGCGGATGAGTTCGTCGGTCAGGCTGGACTTGCCCGCGCCGCCGGTGCCGGTGATGCCGACCACCGGGGTCTTGTGGTTCGCCGCTGCCTGGCGCACCGCGGCCAGCACTGCTGCGTCGGCCTTGTCGTTCTCGATGGCCGTGATCAGCTGCGCCAGCGCGCGCCAGTGCATCTCGCTGTGGCCCTGGATGGCTTCGAGGGCCGTGGGCGCGTAAGCGCTGATGTCCTGGTCGCAACGCATGACCATCTCGCCGATCATGCCCTGCAGGCCCATGCGCTGGCCGTCTTCTGGGCTGTAGATGCGGCCCACGCCGTAGCTGTGCAGCTCGCGGATTTCGGCCGGCACGATCACGCCACCGCCGCCGCCGAACACCTGGATGTGCTCGCCGCCGCGCTGCTTGAGCAGGTCCACCATGTACTTGAAGTACTCGACGTGACCGCCTTGGTAGGAACTGATGGCGATGCCCTGCGCGTCTTCCTGCAGCGCGGCGGTGACGACTTCGTCCACCGAGCGGTTGTGGCCCAGGTGGATCACCTCGGTGCCCATGCCCTGCAGGATGCGGCGCATGATGTTGATGGCCGCGTCGTGGCCGTCAAACAGGCTGGCGGCGGTGACGAAGCGCACCTTGTTCGTGGGGCGGTAGCTGGCCAGGGCCTTGAAGTCGGCGGAAAGGTCGGTCATGGTCTTGTCTCTCTCGGGCGGGTTTTGTGGGTTGTTATTCGATGCGCAGGCCCTTGAGGGCCGTGTCTTCGGGCGGAAAGCGCAGGTTCAGCGCCTTGAGCGTGTCGCGCACCAGGGTGGCGATCATCAGGTTGCGGTGGGTCTTGGAATTGGCGGGCACCACGGTCCAGGGCGCCCAGGGCGTGCTGGTGGCACCCAGCAGGTCTTCGTAGGCTTGCTGGTAGTCGGGCCATTGCTTGCGCACATCCAGATCGCCGAGGCTGAATTTCCAGTGTTTGTCCGGGTCGTCCACGCGCTCCTGCAGGCGCTCGCGCTGCTCGTCAAAACCGATGTGCAGCATGAACTTGAGGATCACCGTGCCGGTCTCGGCCAGCAGGCGCTCGAAGTCGTTGATGTGGGCGTAGCGCTGGCGCGTCTGCTCGGGCGTGATCCACCGGTTGACCACCGGCACGAGCACGTCTTCGTAGTGGCTGCGGTTGAACACCATGATCTCGCCAGCGCCCGGCACCTTCTGGTGGATGCGCCACAGGTAGTCGTGATCCCGCTCGGCTTCGGTGGGGGCTTTCCAGCCCACGGTATGCACGCCCAGCGGGCTGCACTGGCTGAACACGCCGCGCACGGTGCCGTCCTTGCCCGAGGTGTCGGTGCCCTGCAGGACCACCAGCAACTTGTGTCGGCCGTCGGCGTAAAACAGGTTTTGCAGCCGGTCGATTTCCTGGGCCAGCGACAGCAGCACGGCCTGGTCGGCGTTTTTGCTGCCAACGGAGAAGGGTTTGGCGCCCGGGTTGAACGATGCCAGCGACGGGCCCTTGCCGTTCTTCCCGTTTTTGCCATTGTTCGGCGGCTCGATCTGCCAGGCCTGCCAGGGACTGCCCTTGGCGGCTCGGACCGCTGTGCCCGGAAAGGGCACTGAAACGTCGCTCGGGCTGGGCATGGTGTCTCCGGGAGTTGGGCAGGCAGGGTGCATCAGTGACGACCCGGCGTCAACCCGTTTGAGTTGACGTTTACGTAAACGTAATGTTAACCCGGTTTGCCCGAAAATGGAGCATCTGGTGCCCCTCCGAGCGAGGCGGGGCACCAGGGCATGCGGTCAAAGTCCCTATTTGTAGAGCACCTCGGGCAGCCACATGCCGATGGCCGGGAACAGGTACAGCAGCACGATCGCCAGCACCTGGATGCCCATGAAGGGCAGCATGCCGGCGAAGATCTGGTTCAGCGTCACATGCTTCGGGGCCACGCCCTTCAGGTAGAACGCGCTCATGGCCACCGGTGGGCTGAGGAACGCGGTCTGCAGGTTCAGCGCCACCAGCAGGCCAAAGAACAGTGGATCGACGCCGAAGTTGTCCAGCAGCGGGATGAAGATGGGCATGAAGATCACGATGATCTCGGTCCACTCCAGTGGCCAGCCAAGAATGAAAATGATCACCTGGCTGAGGATCAGGAACTCGGTCTTGGTGAGGTTCATGCCGAGCACCCACTGCTCCACCAGCGCCTGCCCGCCCAGCAGCGCAAAGGCCGCCGAGAAGATGGCCGAGCCGACGAACAGCCAGCACACCATGGCGCTGGTCTTGGCGGTGAGGAACACGCTTTCTGTCACCACGCTGAAGGTGAGTTGCCGGTAGGCGGCGGCCAGCAGGAAGCCGCCGAGCGCGCCCACCGCCGCCGCCTCGGTGGGCGTGGCCAGGCCGAACACGATGGACCCCAGCACCGACAGGATCAGCACCAGCAGCGGGAAGAAGCTGGAGAGGAGCATCTTGAAGATTTCGAGCCGCGCGTAGCTCAGGATGCCGTAGAACACCGCGAGCGCCAGCGCGCCCACGCCCAGGCCGATCCAGTAGCCCTGCGGGGCGGGCTGGGTGGTGGCCGCCGGCTCGGTGCCGGCCGCCGCCGGTGTGGCGGGGTCGGCACCCGGGGGCAAGGCCACGCTGTCGGTCGGTGGTTCGGGTGTGTCGGCCTCGGCGCCCGGGGGCAGGGCCACCGCATCGCTGTTGGATCCGGGTGGCTCGGCCACGCCGCCTTCAGCGGTGGGTGGCTCGCTCAGGCCCTCTTCTTCGGCCGGGGGTTCGGCCAGGCCGCCCGCATCGTCGCCCGATGCTTCAGGGGCTGCGCCCGCGCCCATGGGCTGCAGTTCCTCGTAGGTCTCCACCGCTACCACCCGCGTGGCGCTCTGGTAGCTGGCCACGGCCACCGCAGCAAACAGCAAGGCGGGCAGCATCACGATGCCCAGCTGGCGCAGCATGTAGCCGGTGGGCGCGCCGTGGTTGTTGGCGCCCTTCAGGCCTTTGAGGAGGCCGCCCAGCGCCCAGGCGTTGCCCGTGGCGCCCATGCGGGTGAGCGCTGCGGGGAGCGGCACGATGCGTTGCTCCGCGCTCAAGGGCGGCGCCCAGGCCGGCTTGATCTTGGCCACGATGATCACGTACACGATGTACAGGCCGGCGAGCATGATGCCGGGGAAGAAGGCACCAGCGTAGAGCTTGACGACGGAAACGCCCGCGGTGGCGCCGTAGACGATGAGCAGCACCGAGGGCGGGATCAGGATGCCCAGGCAGCCGCCGGCGGTGATGGCGCCCGCCGTGAGCCGCACGTCGTAGCCGGCACGCAGCATCTGCGGCATGGCCAGCAGGCCCATGAGCGTGACCACCGCGCCCACGATGCCGGTGGCGGTGGCGAACACCGCGCAGGTGACCAGCGTGGCCACCGCCAGCGAGCCGGGCACGCGCGCCAGCGACAGGTGCAGGCTGTGGAACAGCTTCTCGATCAGGTTGGCGCGTTCGACCAGATAACCCATGAAGACGAACAGCGGGATCGAGATCAGCACGTCGTTGCTCATGACGGAGAACGCGCGCTGCACCATCAGGTCCAGCGTCTGCCGGATCGCTCCCGCCGAGGTCTGGTCGCCCGAGTGGTAGGCGAAAAACGCGAACAGCATGCCCATGCCCATGAGCGTGAACGCGGTGGGAAAGCCCAGCATGATGGCCACCACCACCAGCGAGAGCATGAGCAGGCCGTAGTGGCCGTTGGTCATGGTCGGTGCGCTGATCACCATGGCCAGCACGCCCACCAAGATGAGCGCCATCAGGCCGAAGCCAAACCAGAGTTCCTTGCGAATCTTCATGGCTGGCCACCTTTCTGGTTGGCCAGGCGGTCCAGGCTTTCGATGTCACTGTCTTTGACATGGACCATCTCCTTGAGCTTGTCCACATCGACTTCTTCCACGTCCTCTTCGCGCGTCGGCCACACGCCCGTTTTCAGGCAGATCACGCAGCGCAGGATCTCCACCAGCCCCTGCAGCAGCAGCATCGCACCGGCCACGGGCACGACGAATTTGAACGGGTAGATGGGCAACGGGTCGGCGTTGAAGGTCTGTTCGCGGATCGCCAGCGAGTCGTTGGCAAAGGTCCAGCCGGCCCAGGTCAGCGCCACGATGCCGGGCAGGAAGAACACGACGTACAGCGCCAGGTCGATGGACGCCTGGGTGCGTGGCTCGAAGAAACCGTAGAGCACATCGCCGCGCACATGGCCGTTCTTGGCCAGGGTATAGGCGCCGGCCGACATGAAGAGCAGGCCGTACAGCATGATCTGCGCGTCCAGCACCCAGGCGTGCGGCTGGTTGAGCACGTAGCGCGAAAACACTTCCCAGCTGATGAGCAGGGTGAGCCCCACCACCGCCCAGGCACAGAGCTTGCCGAATCCCGTCGAAAGGCGATCCACCGTCCACAGAAATTGTTGCATCGTGTGTTCCCACTGAAACAGAAAGGGGCGCCGAGGGCGCCCCTGAGGCCGGGCCAGCGATCAGCCCTTCTTGGCACCCTTGCCGAAGTAGTGGTTGTAGGCCATCTTGAAGTCGACCGTGTAGTCGTTCTGCCATTGACCGGCGCGCTGGGCAAACGCGCGCTGGCTGTCGAGCACCTTCTTGAACAGCGGGTTCTCGCCACCCTTCTTGGCCATGATCTTGTCCCAGGCCGCGAGCTGCGCGCGCAGGATGGCATCGGGCGTCTTGTAGAACTTCACGCCCTGCTTCTTCAGTTCGATGTAGTCCTCGGAGTTGCGCTGGATCGCTTTCCAGCTCATGTCGGCGCTGGCGGCCTGCACCGCGTAGTCAACGATGGACTTCAGCTCGGCCGGCAGGGCCGCGAGCTTGCCCTTGTTGAACAGGATCTCGAACTGTTCGCCGCTCTGGTGGAAGCTCTGCAGCATGCAGTTCTTGCTCACGTCGGGGAAGCCCAGCAGCTTGTCGGAAGAGGCGTTGTTGAACTCGGCACCGTCGATCAGGCCGCGGTCCAGTGCCGGCACGATCTCGCCGCCGGGCAGGGGGTTCACGGCCGCGCCCATGTCGGTGTACATGTCCACCGCCAGGCCCACGGTGCGGAACTTCACACCCTTGAGGTCGTCGGCCTTGGCGATCGGCTTCTTGAACCAGCCGAAGGGCTGGGTGGGCATGGGGCCGTACAGGTAGGACACCACGTCCAGGTTCAGGCTCTTGTAGATCTCTTCCAGCAGGGCCTTGCCACCGCCGTAGTTGTGCCAGGCCAGCAGCATGTTGGGGTCCATGCCGAACGACGGGCCGGAACCCCACAGGGCCAGCGCCGAGTTCTTGCCGTAGTGGTAGGCGACCACACCGTGGCCGCCGTCCAGCGTGCCCTTGGCCACAGCCTCCAGCAGCTGGAAGGCCGGGACCACCGCACCGGCGGGCAGCACCTCGATCTTGAGCTTGCCACCCGCCATGTCGTTCACCTTCTTGGCGAAGTCGGTGGCGTATTCGTGGAAGATGTCCTTCGAAGGCCAGGTGCTCTGAAAACGCAGGCTGGTCGTTTGCGCCGTCGCGATCATGGGCACCGACATGGCGCCCGCAGCGACGGCCGCACCTTTGAGCATGTTGCGGCGCGAAGGGACGGGTTTTTTCTCGCTCATCGTATGTCTCCAGTGGGTTTGAAAAGGCGTTTCATGATGCGTGGTACCCCGCCGGGTAGTGGCAGGGTTTTCACCAAGGCCTGTCGTGTGTGCGACGCAAAGGGCTTGCGCGCACCGTGGTCTTTGCGTTTGGCATAGCGCTTGTTTTTGATCCTGGAAAAGGGGTTCCTGTTCCCCTGGGCAGACGCACCCGGACCGCCCTCACTACAATACTTGTCGGGGTATGCGCCAGGGTGAAACGGCCCGGAGCGAGACCCCGGCTTTTCACAGGAACCGACATGACCACCGTCCACGATCCCGAACGCAAACGCGCCCTGGTGCTCCGGCTCAAACGCGTCGAAGGGCAGTTGCGCGGCATCCAGAAGCTGCTCGAATCCGATGCCGACTGCGAGAAGGTGGCGCAGCAGCTGGCGGCCGCGCGCAAGGCACTGGACAAGACCTTTTTCACCATGGTCAGCTGCGTCATTGCCCAGGGAGACCTGCCTGCCGACGAGGTTGCCGATATGCTGTCACGCTTTTCCTGAGCCACCGGCTCAGGCGTTCAGGAGCCTTCCTTCGCATGAAACCGATCCAGCTGTTTGACCCCGCTTCCAGCACCTACACCTACGTGCTGTTTGACCAGGCGACCCGCGACGCGCTCATCATCGACCCGGTGGACGAGCAGATCGAGCGCGACCTGGCCGTCCTGCGCGAGTACGGTCTGAAGCTGGTGTGGACGGTGGAAACCCATGCCCACGCCGACCACATCACCAGTGCCGGGCAACTGGCCGAACTGGCCGGGGCTCGCACGGCGGCACCGCAAGGCTGCGGCATCGGCACGGCCAGCATCCAGCTGCAGCACGGCGACACACTGCCGTTTGGCGGCGAGAGTGTGCAGGCCCTGCACACCCCGGGTCACACCGCCGGCAGCATGAGCTACGTCTGGCACGACCACGTCTTCACCGGCGACACCTTGCTCATCAACGGCTGCGGTCGCACCGATTTCCAGTCCGGCAGCGCGAGCGACCTGTACCGCAGCCTGACCGAGGTGCTGTTCGCCTTGCCCGACGCCACCACCGTCTGGCCCGGCCACGACTACCAGGGCCGCACGCACTCCACCATCGGTCAGGAGAAGCAGGGCAACGCCCGCGTGGCGGGCAAGAGCGAAGCCGAGTTCGTTGCGATCATGGAGGCGCTGCAGTTGCCCAAGCCGCGTCGCATCGACGAAGCCGTTCCGGCCAACCTCAGCTCGGGCTTGCGCCACGATGTCGATGGCGCGTTGTTGCTGCGGCCCCGCTCGGTGGCGGCGGCGCACCAGGGCAGCTACGCCGGCGATGTGTCGCCCCAACTGGCCTGGCAGTGGGTGCAGGCGGGCGAGGCGGTGCTGGTGGATGTGCGCAGCGACGCCGAGCGCGAATGGGTCGGTTTCGTGCCGGGCGCGGTGCCGGTGACCTGGAAACAGTGGCCCGGCATGGCCATGAACCCGGCGTTTGACCAGCAGCTGGGCAGCATCGACCAGGGCAAAAAACTGGTGCTGCTGTGCCGCAGCGGCGTGCGATCCATCGCGGCGGCCAAGCGCGCGACCGAGCTGGGCTTTGAGGCCTACAACATCCTGGAGGGCTTCGAGGGCGACCCGGATGCCCAGGCTCACCGGGGGCTCAAGGGCGGTTGGCGCCACCACGGTCTGCCCTGGCGGCAGAACTGACGACGCAAGTTGCCCGGCAGCTGCCCGGGCGAGACTGTGGGCTGAATGCGCCGCTTGTCGGCAGAAGTTCACCAAACTTGAGAAGAAAGCGTAACAACACCTGTCAGACCTGACAGGTGCCGTGCGGTTTGTCACGCATTTCTTTTTTCAATGGGATTTTCTTGTCTGAAAGGAGATCTCCATGGAAACGCTCGAACTCACCCGCACCCCAACCGCCGTCAACCCGGCCTTCTCGGCCCGCCTTTGCGATCGCATCGAACGCGACTTCATTCACCGCTGGAACCACCAATGGGGCGGCCGGTCGCTGGTCCACGGACGCGATCCGGGCTCGGACGCGGTCCGGCTGAACGGCAACGACTACCTGAGCGTGACGGGACACCCGGCCATCGTCGGCGCACAAATGGCGGCGATCCGCCACGATGGGGAATTTGTGATTCAGTCCGGCTCGTTCCTGCTGGAGAGCCACCCCGTGCGCGCGTTCGAAAAGAAGATGGCCGCCTGGATCGGCAAAGACGACGGGGTGCTGTGCCAATCGGGCTATGCGGCCAACGTGGGCTTGCTCCAGTGCATAGCGGACGAGCAGACACCGGTCTACATCGACATGCTGGCCCACACCTCGTTGTGGGAAGGCGCTCGCCGGGCAGGTGCACCGACTTATCCGTTCCGGCACAACGACGTGGATCACCTGCGCCGCCTGATCGGCAAACATGGCGGTGGTCTGGTGGTGGTGGACTCGGTCTACAGCACCACGGGGTCCGTGGCGCCACTGACGGACCTGGTGGATCTGGCCGAGGCGGGTGGCTGCATGATTCTGGTGGACGAGTCGCACTCGCTGGGCACGCACGGGCCCGGGGGTGCGGGCCTGTGTGTCGAACTGGGGCTCTCCAGCCGGGTGCACTTCGTCACGGCCAGTCTGGCCAAGGCCTTTGCGGGGCGCGCGGGTTACTTCAACATACCGACCGGCTTGCGCAACTACATCCTGAGCACCAGCCACCACAACATCTTCAGTTCGTGCCTGTTGCCGCACGAGGTGGCTGCGCTCAATGCCACCCTGGATGTGATCAAGGGCTGCGATGCCGAGCGGGAGCGCCTGCACCGCCACTCCCTCCGCATGCGCCAGGACTTCATCGACCAGGGGTTTCCGGTGCAAAACGGCACCGAGCAGATCATCGCCCTGGAGGCGGGGCCCGAGCCGGACACGCTGGTGTTGCGGGATCTGCTGGAAGAGCGGGGCATTTTTGGCGCGGTCTTCTGCGCCCCCGCCACGGCGCGCAACCGGTCCATCGTGCGACTGACGCTGAGCGCGGCGCTGACCGACGCCGAACTGGACCATGTCGCCGCGGCGGCGCGTGAGATCGCGCCGCTGGTCAAGCCCTGGGACTGGCCGATTGCGCGGCGCATCCGTGGCGCAGCGGCTCAGGCGTCCTGAATCTTGCGCGAACCCTGGACATCCAGGAAGTTGTGGTACGGGTAGATGGACTGCGGCAGGTCGGCATCTGCCAGTTTGAAACTGGCCGCCTTGAGCAGTCCATCGTCGCCCACCGCGAAGGAGGGCGCGGTGCGGATGGCACCGCGCAGGCCCAGTTGCTGGTGCAGCTCCACCGCAGGCAGCAACTGCCCCTCGCCGACGGCACGCGCCACGTCAAAACCGAGACCCGCGGAGGTGGCCAGTTCGGCCAGATCGGGCAGTCCGCTGCTCGGTTCCAGTTGCAGCCATTCGCACCGGCCCGACACATCCAGACCGAGCAGGCCGAACGGTTCGCCCACGACCACGTATTCGATCCAGTGCTTCAACGCGTAGGCCTGGAGCGTGCGCGCGATCGACGGGACTTGCAGCAGCGATTGTTGTGAGGCATGCAGGGTGCCCCGCCAGAGCGTGTTGAGCCGGGGGTGGGGTGCGTGGGCCAGTTTCGCCAGGGCCGTCAACAGCCGACCGGTGATGTCGGCGGTCTGCTTGGGAATGAACTGGTCGATGAGGCCGCTGTTGAACGCCTGGATGGCGACCTGCTCGTCGGCTTGCCCGGTGAGCAGCACGCGCGCGCCGGGCCAGTCCAGCAGCGTGGTGAGCACTTTCAGGCCGTCGGTGCCGGGCATGGCGTAGTCCACGATGCAGACCTGTGCAAGCTGGTAGCGGGCGGTGCTGGTGGCCCAGTAGCGCAGCACCTGGGGAATGAGGGCCTGCCCCCGGCGCCAGCGTTCGATCATCTGCAGGTGCATGCCCGCGTCGGCCTCCCAGCGGGCGGGCTCGTCGCGCATCCGTTCGCCAAAACCCGAAGGGCGGCAGTAGAGCTCCACCTGCAGGTGGCTGGGCAGCACCATGCCGAGCATCTCCAGGTAGTCGAGGTCGTCGTCGAGGAACAGCAGACTGCCCGAGCGGTGGTAGAGGGGGAGCGTGAGGGCCATGGCGTTTGTCAGGAAAGTGGGAAGCGCTCAGGCGACGGCGGCGACATGCAGGGGCAGATCGATCACGAAGACCGCACCCTCGTCGGGCTCGGAATGCACGCTGATCTGTCCTTTGACAGTCTCCACCACGTTCTTGCAGAAGGTCAAGCCCAGGCCGCTGCCCACGCCCGTCTGGGTGGAGAAAAAAGGTTCGAAGATGCGCTGCTGGTGTTCGTGGGGAATGCCCAGGCCCTTGTCGGCCACCGCCAGCCGGCCCTTGCCGCGGTGCACGCCCACCGTGACGCGCAGATCGCCGGGGGTTGACGCGTGGCTGGACGCCGCCAGCGAATGCAGGGCATTCTTGACCAGGTTGATCAGCAGTTGTGAAAACAGGGCCCGGGAGCCCATGAAGCAGAAGTCCTGCTGAACATGCACTTCAACACAATCCCGTTCGCGCGAGGAGCGGTAAGGGTAGTTGGCCACCACCTCCTGCACCAGCTCCGCCGCGTGGATGGGGGATTGTTCGTTGGGCAGGCGCAGCAGCTGCGCGTTGGAGATCTGGGTGTCGATCTGGCGGTTCATGCTGCGCACCAGGTTTTGCAGCCGGGTCGCGAGGTCTTCGATCTTCTTGCGCTTGTGGTCGGGCATCTCGTGCTGGGCCTGGTTGCGCAGCACGTCGCCCAGCAGGTCCACCGTGGCGAGCGGCGTGCGCAGCTCGTGCGCCATCACCGCCATGGTGCTCAGGGTGTTGATCAGGCGGGTGCGGCGCAGGTTGGCGCTGGAGAAACCCAGCAGAAAGGCGCTGCCCCAGGCAAAGGCGATCACCACGGTGTTTTCCACGGGGAAGCCGGCGGATGCCTCGCCGGGATCACGCAGGGCGACGAAGACCAGCCAGCTGAACAGCACGCCGGTCGCGCTGCCCAGGGTGGCGAGCCGCCAGTCGGTCATGTGGTAGTAGATGACGAACATGGCGCTGACGCTGGCCAGCCAGACCGCATTGCCCCCGTTCATCCAGTACATCCACATGAAGAATGCCGGCATGACCAGCCAGCAGACGATGGAATACAGCCAGGCGCCGCGGTAGGAGCTGCTGTCTCGCGAGATGAGCGGCAAGAACAGGAGCGCACCCGAACAGGCGGCAACGACCCTCAGGAACAGGTTCTCATAGGGTTGCGGTACGACAACCGTCCAGATCGCGTAAAAAACCAGATTGCCAAAAAATACCGAGAAACCCGCCCACCGAAGCCGGGTGGTCGATGGGTGCAAAATAGGCTCGGCGGGGGCGTGGACGAGCTCGCCCAACAGCCAGCGCCAAAGCCGGGCTTTGGCACTGTGAACCCACAAACGATCCAACGACAACATGTTCTCCTTGCTGCATCCGCATTCACTCCCTCGCCGAGGGCGGGAGCGGTGTGCTCCGATTGTCCATGCAGGGGAGGGCTTTCGATCATGACCCTGCCTGTCAACTTTGACAGTGTGAGTGTGGATGCGATTCTGGCGGACTGGGTCTGTGCCCTGGGCGATCAGGGGGTGGACGCGGTGGTGGTGCTGGGCCCCAACCCGCTGGGCGGGCGCGACGACCGCCAGGTGCTGGCGGTGCATCCGCCCCGCTTGCTGGGGCCGGCGCAGGCGCTGGCCGAGAGTGGCGATTTTGGTGCCGGCTGGCGCGACAGCGATGCCCCCCTGGTGGCCTGGCAAGACATTTCCAAATCGGCTTATGCCGAACAGACAGGCCGGTGGCGCCGGCTGTGGCTGGCTCATGGGCACCGCACGCTGGTGCGTGTGGCGTTCAGCCTGCCGGCCGGGCGAACGTTCGAATGTTTCATGTTCAGCCCGCGGGCTTTTGCCGGGCGCTCCGAGGCCGCCGAGCTGGCGTGGTCGGCCTTCAACATCTGGCCCATGCTCCGGCGTGCCATTGCCGAGCAGCGGCTGAGCCTGAGCCCGCGCGAGCAGGAAAGCCTGAACCTGGCTTTTGAGGGGTTGACCGCGCGCGAAACCGCGCTGCGTATGGACTGCTCCGAGCGCACGGTGAACTACCACCTGGCCAATGCCATGGCCAAACTGCAGACCGACAACAAGCTCGCCGCCGTGCAGCGGGCCTGCTGGATCGGACTCATTTGACCCACCCCCGCGCCGCGCCTGTGGCGCGTCACCCCCTCCAGGGGCGGCACTGGCGGGCCGGGAAACCCGGACCCGCGGTGCCCTGCGCCCAGACCTGTCGCGTCGGAGCTGCCTCGTTCCCCGCCCTTGCTGCACTGCCGCAAGTTTGCGGTGTTGGCTTGGTCATAATGCGCGCATGACTTTTTTGGCCCTGGATGTTGGGAACACCCGCCTGAAATGGGCGCTGTACGACGCGCCTCGCGTGGGAGCCCGTTTGCTGGCGCATGGTGCCCAGTTCCTTGAGAACATTGAAAAACTCGCCGACGGCGACTGGCACGATCTGCCGGCACCGCGCTCGGTGGTCGGTTGCATCGTGGCCGGTGACGCGGTCAAGCAGCGCGTGCAGGAGCAGCTGGATCTGTGGGATGTGACGCCGCAGTGGGTGATTTCCAGCAGCGAAGAAGCGGGCCTGGTCAATGGTTACGACCACCCCGCGCGGCTTGGCTCCGACCGTTGGGTGGCCATGATCGGGGCGCGCCAGCGACTGCTCTCGCAAGGGCCCGCGCGGCCGTGCGTGGTGGTGATGGTGGGCACGGCGGTGACAGTGGAGGCCATCGATGCGCAGGGCCGGTTTCTCGGCGGCATCATCCTGCCGGGCCACGGCATCATGCTGCGCGCGCTGGAGTCCGGCACGGCCGGCCTGCATGTACCCACGGGCGAAGTGCGTGACTTCCCCACCAACACCAGCGACGCGCTCACCAGCGGCGGCACCTTCGCCATCGCGGGCGCAGTGCAGCGCATGGTGGAGAACCTGCAGCGCCACTGTGGCGAACCGCCCGTGGCTTACATGACCGGTGGCGCCGGCTGGAAGATGGCGCCCAGCATGTCCATCCCCTTCGAACTGGTGGACAGCCTGATCTTTGACGGCCTGCTGGAAGTGGCGGACAGACGTTTAACGTAACCGCCCCGCGGCGCGAGGGGTTACGTGTCCCCCCAAGGCAGCATCAGCGCGAGCGTGAGCAGCTGCGCAAACTCGGGTTCGAACGCATCGATGATGCGCTGCGGGTCCGGGCAGAGCGTGGTGTCCGAGATCACGCCAAACTGCACACCACCGCCGTAGCTCAGGATCGACACCCCGAGCCCCACGGTGCCGGTCTGCGGCACCCAGAACATGGTCTGCTCCAGCGTCGCACCACACAGTTGCAGCTTGGTCACCGGACCGGGCACGTTGGTCATCACCGCGGTGGTCTTGCGGCCGAACAGCGCGAGCAGCGCGTCCTGCGCCGGTTTGATCAGCAAGCCCGCCACCGACAGCAGGCCAAACGTCAGCAGCGGTTGCAGGCTGCCCTTGAGCGCGTTCATCCGCGCACGCACCGCAAACAGCCGCTCGACGGGGTTGTCCATGCCAATGGGCAGGACCAGCGGCACCAGGCCGAAGCGGTTGCCCAGTTTCCAGGCGTCTTCCAGGCTGCGCAGGTTGATCGGCACCATGGCCCGGATTTCCTGGCCCGATGTGTCGTCACCGTGGCCCCGCAAATACCGGCCGATGGCCCCGGCCACGCAGCTCAGCAGCACATCGTTGACCGAACAGTTCAGCGCCTTGCCGATGGCCTTGACTTCGTTCAGCGGGATCGGCTGGCACCAGGCCACCCGCTTGGTGCTGCCCGGCTGGCCCTTGAGCCGGGTGGGCGAGTCATCGGGCATCAGCGCCAGCGCTGCCAGATCGCTGGCGAGTTGACCGCCCATGCGCGCGAGGTCCACCGCCTGGTCCAGGGTGTCGTTGAGGCTTTGTTGCGGCGAGGCCAGCATCGACAACGATTTGGCCGCGCTGCCACCCGCCACCTCCAGCGCCTTCGCCGTGAGATCGCCCAGTGGCCGGATCAGGGTCTCGGCCACCCAGTCGCCGGCCGCATCCACGCCGTCCATGGCGGGCTTGCGGCGGGATCGCTTGGGCGGCAGGCCGCCGCCATCGACCAGGCTCATCATCACGCTGATCAGCGCGATGCCATCGGCAATGCAATGGTGGATGCGGGCGATCAGCGCGGAGCCGCCTTCGTAGGACTCGATCAGCTCGAACTGCCACAGCGGGTGCTCGTGGTCCAGCGGCTGCATGGCCAGTTCGGCCACGCGTGCCTGCAGGCTGCTCTGTTCGCTGTGTCCGTGCCGATGGGGCAGCGTGTGGGTGCGCACGTGGCGTTCGAGCTGGAAGTCGGGATCGTCGAGCCAGTGGGCCCCCGCGGCGTCCTGGCGGGCGAGCTGCACAAAGCGGTTGTAGGGCAGCAGGCGCTCGCGCACACGTTCGCTCAGCGCGGCCAGCGTGATGCCCGGCCGCAGGATCCACACGCCCACGATCATCATCAGATTCGACGGTGAATCCATTCGCAGCCAGGCCGTATCGACCTTGCTCATGCGCTCGCCTTCGAGACCCAGGGCGCTGGCCAGCGTCGGCGCGGCGTTTTGCGCTGCCGGTCGGGTCCGGGGCTGGTCCGGAGCGGTGGCGGTGGGGAAGGCCTTGCGTGTGACGCGCTGGACCATGTCATCTCCTCGGGTCCCGGGCCATCGGCGCTCGTCGGGTGAGCGTTGGCGGGGCTTGTTATGGGTTGAAGCGTCTATTCTGACGGCAGACCGGAACGTAAGATACCGGGCCTGCCCTAGGGCCGAAGACGGTTTCTGGGCGATTCAAATACACAAGGAGCCTCCGCATGTCCGACCTCAAAACCCGATTCGAAACCGCCGTGGCCAACTCCAAGAACCTGAGCGAGCGGCCCGACAACGCCACCCTGCTCAAGATCTACGGCCTGTACAAGCAAGCGACCACCGGGGACAACGCCGAGAAGAAGCCGGGCTTTGGTGACATGGTGGGTCGCGCCAAATGGGACGCCTGGAACAGCTGCAAAGGCGCGTCTTCGGACGACGCGATGCAGCAGTACATCGACCTGATCAACGCGTTGAGTTGAAGCCCCAGCGCGAGCGCGCTCAGGCCTTCTTCTTTTTGGTGGCGGACTTGCTGGCGGGTTTTTTGGCGGCCAGCAGTTCGTCGAGGTTCTTCACGATCTCGCCCTCGATGCGGTCCTTGAACGCGCCGAGCAGAAAGCCCAGCTGGGCGTCGAGTTCGAAATGGTCTTCCGAGACTTTGAGCGTGCCCTTGACACCGGTGCGGCTGAACTGCACTTCGTCGCAGTCGCCACCTTCTTCGTAGGTGCAGCTCATGTCGAATTCGGCCTCGGCCTGTTCGGCCCATTTCCAGGCCACTTTGCGTGCGCCGCTCAGGCCCAGTTGGTGGTTGCGTTGGATGTGAATGTCGGCCATGGACGTTCCTGCTCAAGGGGTTGTGGTTTGCGCGGGCGCGGCGGCCCGCTGGGCGGGCGCCAGGTCGGTCAACGCGGCAAGGCGCTGTTCGGGTGACCGCCTGGCCAGTGCGCGCACCGCATCATAAAACCGGGCGAAGTCCCGGCCTTCGCGATCGAACAGGGCTTCGAAGCCGGGCACGAGGTCGTCGTAGGCGGCTTGTGCGCCAAAGCTGGCGTTGTTGGCCCGGGCCACCCAGGCGTCGTAGCCCCGGTAGCCCTCCCAGTGCTGCCGCATCCCGGCGTACTGTGCATGGAACCGCGCCATCTCGCCGGTTTTGAGCTGGCGCTTCTGGTCGGCGCTGGTGTCCACGTTCTCAAAAATCGCCTGCAGGCGTTCGCGCGTGCCTCGGGTGAGGGTGCGGAAAGCCTGGCGCCGGGCGTCGAAGGCTGCGTAGTCCCGTTGCGCCTGTTCACCCGCCTGCGCCAGCCAGCGTACACCACCGAGCCGCTCCACCGCGGTCGCGAAGGATTCGTTGAACGCAGTGTCGTTGGCCACGTAGACCACCTGGTGCGCCAGTTCGTGAAACAGGATGCGGGCGAGTTCGCCTTCGGGATAAGCGATGAAGGTGTTGAGCAAGGGGTCGCCCCCGGCCCAGTTCATCCAGCCCAGCGTGGAATAGGCCGGGACCGGGTACACCGCCACGTCCATGCGGCCGCCGGTCAGACCGGCGGCAAAGGCCTTGGCATCGGTTTCGCTGAAATAGCCCCGGTAGCCCACACAGCCCGCGACCGGAAAACACCATTGCTGCAGCGTGAGCGACAGCTCGGGTGCGGCCACGACGTTGTAGACCGCGGCGCGGCGGTGCAGGTCGGCGTAACGCTGGTAGCTGGTGTTGTCGGGCAAGTCGAGCACATCCACGGCGAAGCGGCGCATGCGCTGGGCGAGTTGCAGGCGCTGGCGCAGCGCCTCGGGGGTTTCTGCGTCGTCGATCCATTCGCGCAGCGGGCGGGTGGCACCCATCAATTGCAGGTGCCCGGTGATCGACTGCCAGTAGTAACCCACGCCGCTGACCGAACCGGCGCAGCCGCTCAGCGCCCAGGCGAGCGCTGCGGCCAGGGCGGCGTTCAATGGGCGGGCGCGTGACATGGTCCGGGCCTTCAGGTTGGACTGGCCGCAGGTTCGACCTCGACCAGGCAGTCGTAGAACACCGGGCCGCGACCCAGGTCGGTCAAGTGCTGGCTGGTGAGCTGGTTGACGTTGGTGCCGGCCAGCCCGAGCTTGCGCCACCAGATGCCCAGGCCGTTGACCACGCCGGGCCGGGCGCGCTTCGAGACCTCGGCCTTGCAGAAATATTCACCGCGGTCGTTGAACACGCGCACCACCTGGCCGCTCTGGATGCTGCGGGCGCCCGCGTCGGCGGCGTGCAGTTCCAGCACGGGTTCGCCTTCGATGTCGCGCAGGCTTTTGACGTTGACGAAGCTGGAATTGAGAAAGTTGCGCGCCGGGGGCGAGATCATGGCCAGAGGGTAGCGCTCGCTGCTGCCCGGGGTTTCGAAATTGGACAGGTGGTCGGGCAGACCGTCCAGTCCCTGCGCGGCCAGCCCCGCGTTGAAGAAGGTGCAGCGGCCTGAGGGTGTGGGGAAACCCCCGTGGGCAAAGGGGGCGTCGGGCAGCGGCAGGGTGGCATAGCCCTGGTCGAGCAGGGTCTGGAAATCCACCGCATCGCCAAACGCCGTGCGGCACAGGGTTTCATCGCTGACGCTGAAGCAGGGATCGTCAAAACCCAGGCGGGCGGCCAGCGCGCGGAAGATGTCGGTGTTGCTGCGCGCCTGACCCAGCGGCGCGATGGCCGGGCGGTTGAGCAGCACATCGGTGTGGCCGTAGCTGGTGTGGATGTCCCAGTGCTCCAGCTGCGTGGTGGCCGGGAGGATGTAGTCCGCGTGGTCGGCGGTGTCGGTCTGGAAGTGTTCCAGCACCACGGTGAACAGGTCTTCGCGCTCGAAGCCCTGCACCACCTTGCCCGACTCGGGCGCCACCGCCACCGGGTTGCTGTTGTAGACGATCAGCGCTTCGATCTTCGGGCCGAAACCGGGCGAGCTGTCGCGCAGCAGATCGTCACCGATGGTGACCATGTTGATGGTGCGCGGCTGGCGGCCGGCCAGCAGGGCGGGCCGGTGCAAGGCCGCGCGGTTGACCGGGAAGTGCCCCGAGGCCGAGAGCAGCAGGCCGCCGGCCCGGTGCCGCCAGGCACCCACCAGCGCGGGCAGGCAGGCGATCGCGCGCACCGCGTTGCCGCCGCCGCGCACGCGCTGCATGCCGTAGTTCAGGCGGATCGCGGCGGGCTGGGTGGTGCCATAGGCGCGCGCCAGATCGGCAATCTGCTGCACCGGAATACCGCAGACCTCGGCGGCGCGCTCGGGCGGCCATTGCAGGGCGCGCTCGCGCAACGCGTCCCAGCCCAGCGTGTGCTGCGCGATGTAGTCGTGGTCCAGCCAGTCGTGCACGATCAGTTCGTGCATCAACGCGAGCGCCAGCGCGCCGTCTGTGCCGGGACGCAGGGCGATGTGTTCGTGGCACTTGTCGGCGGTCTCGCTGCGGCGCGGGTCGATGCAGACCAGGCGCGCGCCATCGCGTTTGGCCTGCTGTGCCAGGCGCCAGAAGTGCAGGTTGCTGGCGATCGAGTTGCTGCCCCAGATGACGATGAGTTTCGCTTCGGCGAAAAACTCGACCTTCATGCCGACCTTGGCGCCCAGCGTGGTCACCAGGCCTTCGCCGCCAGCGGCCGCGCAGATGGTGCGCTCCAGGTGCGAGGCGCCGAGCTGGTGGAAGAAGCGCGCGGCCATGCCTTCGCTTTGCACCAGGCCCATGGTGCCGGCGTAGCTGTAGGGCAGGATGGCCTGCGGGTCGCGCGCGGCGATGGCTTTCAGGCGCGCAGCGATGTCGTCCAGCGCCTCGTCCCAGCCCACGGGGGCGAACTGGCCACTGCCTTTGGGCCCCGTGCGTTTGAGGGGCTGCAGGATGCGCTCGGGGTGGTAGCTGCGTTCGGTGTAGCGCGAGACCTTGGTGCACAAGGCGCCGTCGGTGTGGCGGTGGTCCGGGTTGCCGTGCACCCGGATGGCCACGCCGTTTTCGACCGTGGTGAGCAGGGCGCAGGTGTCGGGGCAGTCGTGCGGGCAGGCGCCGCGCACGGTGCTGGATGAAGAGGCGGTCATCGGTCTGGATGCTGTTGGGGAACTGACGGCAAGGGTGTTCCGGGGAATCTGTTGTACGCTCGCTGCGAAATGCATGTTCGTTGTGACTTTTTTCGTGACAACCGAACTCTGAAAACAGCATAGCAGGAGCTCCCTGATGCGACGTCGTTTGGCAATCTCTTCGATCGGAAAGTTCCTGGGTGCGTCCGCGCTGGGCTCCTTGGCCCTTCCCGCTCAAGCTCAAAGCACCGGGGTCAGCGACGACCGCATCGTGCTGGGGCAGTCCGCCCCGTTCAGCGGCTCGGCCGTGCAGCTGGGCCTGCAGTTTTATCTGGGGGCCCAGCTGCATTTCGACGCCCTGAACGCCCGCGGTGGCGTCAATGGGCGGCGCATCGAACTCCAGCGGCTGGACGACGGCTACGACCCCGAACGCTGTGCGGCCAACACCCGGCAGTTCATCCAGGACGGTGTGTTTGCGCTGTTTGGCTACATCGGCACGCCCACCAGCCTGGTGGCCTTGCCGCTGGCGACCGAAGCGAAGCTGCCTTTCTTCGCCCCGTTCACCGGCGCGCAGGCCCTGCGCGAACCCTTCAACCGCTACGCCATCCATGTGCGGGCCTCGTATTTCGACGAGACGGCGGCCATCGTGCGCCAGACCACGTCGGTCGGCCTCAAGAAGATCGCGGTTTTTTATCAGGACGACGCCTACGGCAAGGCGGGCCTGGAAGGGATCACCCGCGCGCTCAAGGCGCTCGACATGGCGCCCGTGGCCGTGGGCACCGTGGAGCGCGGCAGCACCGATGTGGCCCAGTCGCTGAAAGACATCCTGGCCGCCAAGCCCGAAGCCATCGTGCAGATCAGCGCCTACAAATCCTGCGCGTCGTTCATCCGCCTGGCGCGCCGCCAAGGTTTTTCGGGCAACTTCTACAACGTGTCCTTTGTCGGCACCCAGGCGCTGCTGGACGAGCTGGGCGCCGAGGCGCGCGGCGTGGTGGTCAGCCAGGTGATGCCCTTTCCCTACTCGGCGGCACAGGCGATTTCGGGCGAATACCTGGCCGCCGTCAAGGACAAGCGCGGGGTTGCGCCCAACTACTCGGGCATGGAGGGTTTCGTGGCCGCCAAGGTGTTTGCCGAAGGCGTTCGCCGCGCCGGGCGCAACCTGACCCGCGAGGGTTTCATCACCGCGGTCCAGAGCATGCAGAACCTGCAGCTCGGTGGCTTCACGGTGGACTTCGGACCGAAAAAACACACCGGCTCGCGGTTTGTCGAGCTGACCCTGCTGACCGAAGACGGGCGCGTGCGCCGCTGAGTGCCGCCCCGGGGGCCACTTTGCCCTCTCGGGATGAGTGACTGGAACCTTCGGGGCTGCGCGGACCATCGGTCTTGGGTAGGATGCGTTTTTGACTCCAGCGCCGCTGCGGGCGGCGACAGTGGTTCGCATGAAACTCATCGACTCCATCCTGACCCAGGCGGCCAGCATCGCCAGCCTGCGGCGCGACATCCACGCCCACCCGGAACTCTGTTTTGAAGAAGTGCGCACCGCCGATGTGGTGGCGCAGAAGCTCACCGAGTGGGGCATCCCGGTGCACCGCGGCATGGGCACCACCGGCGTGGTCGGCATCGTGCACGGGCGCGATGGCGGCGCCTGTGGCCGGGCCATCGGCCTGCGCGCCGACATGGACGCCCTGCCCATGCAGGAGCACAACCACTTTGCGCACAAGAGCCAGCACGCCGGCAAGATGCACGCCTGCGGCCACGATGGCCACACCGCGATGCTGCTCGCCGCCGGGCAGCATCTGGCGCAACACCGCGAATTTGATGGCACCGTCTACCTGATCTTCCAGCCGGCCGAAGAAGGCGGGGGCGGCGCGCGCGAAATGATCAAGGACGGCCTGTTCGAACAATTTCCGGTCGAGGCGGTGTTCGGCATGCACAACTGGCCGGGGCTGCCCGTGGGCACGTTCGCCGCGAGCACGGGGCCGGTCATGGCGTCGAGCAACGACTTCTGCATCGTGATCCGCGGCAAGGGCGCGCACGCCGCGCTGCCGCACAACGGCATCGACCCGGTGCCGGTGGCCTGCCAGATGGTGATGGCTTTCCAGACCATCATCACGCGCAACAAGAAGCCGGTGGACGCGGGCGTGATCTCGGTGACCATGATCCACACCGGCGAGGCCAACAACGTGGTGCCCGACAGCTGCGAGATCCGCGGCACGGTGCGCACCTTCACCTTCGAGGTGCTCGACCTGATCGAACGCCGCATGCGGGAAATCGCCGAACACACCTGCGCGGCCTTTGGCGCCACCTGCGAGTTCCATTTCAACCGCAACTACCCGCCCACCGTCAACCACCCGGCTGAAACGGCCTTTGCCCGCGCCGTCATGGCCGACATCGTGGGCGCCGATCGCGTGCTCGACCAGGAGCCGACCATGGGCGCGGAAGACTTTGCCTACATGCTGCAGGCGCGGCCGGGCTGCTATGTGTTCATCGCCAACGGCGACGGCGCGCACCGCGCCGGCTACGAAGGCGGGGGCCACGATGTGGGCCCCTGCATGCTGCACAACCCGCACTACGACTTCAACGACGACCTGATCCCCCTCGGGGCGACCTACTGGGTCCGGCTGGCCGAACAGTGGCTGGCCCAGCCGCGCACCGGGGTCTCCGCATGATCAATATCCAGGCCGCTTTTGCACCCTCGTACGCCCGCGCCCGGGTGTTGTTCCTGGAAGGGGCCGCCGCGGCCGGCATGGCCATCCGCAGCCACAACCACCCCTTGCCCGGTCGCGACGGCGAGACCCTGGCCATGGACCTGGCGCTGGATGGCTCACCCGACGCCGAGCGCCTGCTCATCGTCAGCAGCGCCTGCCACGGTGCCGAGGGTTTTTGCGGCTCCGGTGTGCAGGTCTATGCGACCCACGATGCAGCGTGGCGCCAGCGCGCGCGCGACGCGGGCGTGGCGGTGCTCTACATCCACGCGCTCAACCCCTACGGGTTTTCGCACCTGCGCCGCGTGACCAACGAGAACGTCGACCTCAACCGCAACTTTCAGGACTTCAGCCAGCCGCTGCCGGTGAACGCGGCCTACGCCGGGTTGCACGAGCTGCTGCTGCCACCCGAATGGCCGCCGGGTCCGGACAACGAGAACGCGGTCGACAGCTGGATCGCCGCCCACGGTGAGACGGCTTACCAGGCCGCGGTGTCGCAGGGACAACACGCGTTTGCCGACGGCCTGTTTTTTGGCGGCACCGCGCCCACCTGGAGCAACCAGACCCTGCGCCAGGTCTTGCGCCGCCACGCCCAGCGGGCCCGTCACATCGCCTGGATCGACCTCCACACCGGCCTCGGGCCGAGCGGGGTGGGCGAGCGCATCTTTGCCTGCCGCGACGATGCCGCGGCCTTGCAGCGCGCCCGTGCCTGGTGGGGCAGCAACGGGGAGACGCCCGTGACCTCGATCTACGACGGGTCGTCCACGTCGGCGCTGCTCACCGGCCTGATGTGGGGTGCGATGTACGAAGAGTGCCCGCAGGCCGAATACACGGGCCTCGCCCTGGAGTACGGCACCGTGCCCATCATGGAAGTGATCAATGCGCTGCGCGGCGACCACTGGTTGAACCGCCATCCCGGAGCGCCCGCGGCGCTGCAAGCCGCCATCCACCAGCGCATGAAAGACGCGTTCTACGTCGACACGGACGCCTGGCGCACACAGATCGTGGGCCAGGGGCGCCAGGCGTTGTTTCAGGCGGTGGACGGACTGGCCGCTTCTGCTTGAAGTGAAACCCCTTGGGGGTGATCCGCAACGCGCGAAGCTGTCCAACCGAGGGCACAGCCGGGCCGGCTTTGCCGGACGGCCAGTGCCGCCCCCTTTGAGGGGGTCGCGCGAAGCGCGGCGGGGGTGTGTCCTAGTCCTCTAACGCCATCCGGCTGGCTTCCACATACAGCCGTTCCATCGCGTCCAGCGGCTCGAACGCCGCGGCGCGTTCGCGCAGGCGGGTGGCCTCGTCGAGCGCCTGCGCACCTTCGAGCATCAGCAAGCCGTTGGCGTACTCGTGGAGCGTGATCGCGGAGTCCGGGTTCAACGCCAGCGCCTTGCGGTAAAGCGAGAGACCGGTGTCTTTGCTGGCGCCATGGGTCATGCTGCCGATCAGCTCGCCCACTTTGTCGATCACTTCCGCGTGGTAGTTGGCCAGCGCGAGATGGGCGTCTGCGTGGTTGGGCGCGAGCTCGATCGTGGTCTGCAGGGCCAGGCGCACTTTGCTGCCCAGGCCCTTGGCGAGCGCCTTGGCCACGTTGATGCCCTGGCTGTAGCGGCCCAGCGCGTAGCCCTGCCAGTACCAGGCGTTGGCGTTGCGCGGTGCGCTGGCCTGGTGCGCCTGGGCGCGTTCGGCGGTGCTGACCAGCAACTGCAGGCGGGCCTGCTCACCGGGTTCAACGTAGTTCGCGTAGATGCAGGCGGCCTTGTTGGCCAGCACGAGGCCATCACCGCCCGTGGCCAGACCGGCGTGCACGGCGCGCTCGAATTCACCGTTGTGGTACAGCGCCCAGGCGTCGAGCAGGGCCGGGTCCGTCGGCATCGGTTCGGCATCGCCGGCGTGCAGGCGGGCCCAGTGCCGAACGAGGCTGTCGCTGTCGTGGCGGTAGATGCCAGCGTAGGGGCAAGGGGTCCAGGGCGTCATGGGGGACTGTTCTTGCCGCGTGTTCAGGTGGCGGCGCCGTTGTAGGCGCCGGTGAGTTGCAGCAGGTGCTGTCGCTGGCCGGCTTCCAGGTAGGGCGCGAGCAGGTTGAGCACGTGCTGCGCGCCGCGCATCAGCGCCTGCTGCGCGTTGTC
>Ga0209262_10000277_pt1 | contig 26445 bp, 23 predicted proteins | sample Lowcelwee11metaG_FD_187171 | JGI IMG/M metagenome (GOLD analysis project Ga0209262, IMG submission 187171) | Freshwater pond sediment microbial communities from the University of Edinburgh, under environmental carbon perturbations - Low... | ecosystem: Environmental > Aquatic > Freshwater >... | reverse complement strand
GCCGAACGGCTACGAGTAGCCGAGCGGATAGCGGATAGCGGATAGTGAAGACGGGGTGTTTCCTGATGTCTAGGTATCAGCTGCTGGCGTTTCGGCATGGTGGCCGGCCACTATCCGCTTGGCGATGCAAGCTCACCACAGGCCGCCACTCATGACCTGGGAAACCGTCATCGGCCTCGAGATCCACGCGCAGCTCGCGACGCGCAGCAAGATCTTCTCGAGTTCCGCCACGGCCTACGGCGCCGCGCCCAACACGCAGGCGAACCTCGTCGACCTCGGCTACCCGGGCGTGCTACCGGTGCTGAATGGCGAGGCCGTCCGGATGGCTGTGCGTTTCGGGCTCGCGACTGGAGCGAAGATCTCGCGCCGCTCGATTTTCGCGCGTAAGAACTACTTCTACCCGGACCTGCCGAAGGGCTACCAGATCAGTCAGTACGAGCGCCCGGTGGTCGAGGACGGCTCGCTCGAGATCGTGCTCGAAGACGGCGCGCGCAAGACGATCGGCATCACCCGCGCCCACCTCGAGGAGGATGCGGGCAAGTCGCTGCACGAGGATTTCCACGGCCTGTCGGGCATCGACCTGAACCGCGCCGGCACGCCGTTGCTCGAGATCGTCTCCGAGCCCGACCTTCGCTCCGCGAAGGAAGCCGTCGCGTACATGAAGAAGATCCACACGCTGGTGCGCTACCTCGAGATCTGCGACGGCAACATGCAGGAAGGCTCGTTCCGTTGCGATGCCAACGTCTCGGTGCGGCCCATGGGCCAGGCCGAGTTCGGCACGCGCGCCGAGATCAAGAACCTGAACTCGTTCCGTTTCGTCGAGCGCGCGATCAACTACGAGATCGAGCGCCAGATCGACCTGATCGAGGGCGGCGGCAAGGTGGTCCAGGAGACGCGCCTGTACGACCCGGATCGCGGCGAGACGCGCTCGATGCGCTCCAAGGAAGAGGCGAACGATTACCGCTACTTCCCCGATCCCGACCTGCTGCCGCTGGCGATCGACGAGGCGACGATCGAAGCGGTGCGCGCCACCTTGCCGGAGTTGCCGGACGAGAAGGCGGCGCGTTTCGCCCGCGACCACGGCCTGTCCGAGTACGACGCCGGCGTGCTGACCGCGAGCCGCGAGATGGCCGAGTACTACGAGGCGGTCGTCCGGGGCCTCGGCGGCAACCCGAAGCTGGCCGCCAATTGGGTGATGGGCGAACTGTCTGGCGCGCTGAACCGCGACGGGCTCGACGTCGCCCAGAGCCGCATCGACGCAGCTGGCCTTGCGGGACTGCTCGCGCGCATCGCCGACGATACGATCTCGGGCAAAATCGCCAAGGAAGTCTTCGAGGCGATGTGGACCGAGGGCCGTGCCGCCGACGAGATCATCGAGGCGAAGGGTTTGAAGCAGATCACGGACACTTCGGCGATCGAGCGTGCGATCGACGAAGTCATGGCGAAGAACCCGCAGCAGCTCGCGGACTACCGCGGTGGCAAGGACAAGCTGTTCGGCTTCTTCGTCGGCCAGGTGATGAAGGCCACGCAGGGCAAGGCCAATCCGGCCCAGTTGAACGAGCTGCTCAAGCGCAAGCTGGGCGGCTGAGGAGTCGCGCCATGACCGTGATTCGCGAGGACGATCTCGTCCAGAGCGTCGCCGACGCGTTGCAGTTCATTTCCTACTACCACCCGGTCGACTACATCGAGCACCTCGGCCGAGCCTACGAGCGCGAACAGTCGCCCGCGGCGAAGGACGCGATCGCGCAGATCCTGACCAATTCGCGCATGTGTGCCGAGGGCCGCCGGCCGCTGTGCCAGGACACCGGTATCGTCAACCTGTTCCTCAAGGTTGGCATGGACGTGCGCTGGGATGCGAAGCGCAGCCTCGCCGAGATGATCGACGAGGGCGTGCGGCGCGCCTATAACCACCCGGACAACCGGCTCCGCGCCTCCGTGGTGGACGACCCGTTGTTTGCGCGCAAGAACACCAGGGACAACACGCCGGCCGTGTTCCACGTCGAGCTGGTGCCCGGCCACGAGGTCGAAGTGACGGTGGCGGCGAAGGGCGGCGGGTCGGAGAACAAGTCGAAGTTCGTGATGCTGAACCCGAGCGACTCGCTCGAGGATTGGGTGCTCAAGACCGTGCCGACGATGGGTGCCGGTTGGTGCCCGCCGGGCATGCTCGGGATCGGCGTCGGCGGTACCGCCGAGAAGGCGATGCTGCTCGCGAAAGAAGCGCTGATGGATCCGATCGACATGCACGAGCTGATCGAGCGCGGACCGCAGAGCAAGCTCGAGGAACTGCGCATCTCGCTGTACGAGAAGGTGAACGCACTCGGCATCGGCGCGCAGGGCCTGGGCGGACTCACCACGGTGCTCGACGTGAAGATCCGCAGCTACCCGACGCATGCGGCGTCGAAGCCCGTCGCGATGATCCCGAACTGCGCCGCCACCCGGCACGCGCACTTCGTGCTCGACGGCTCGGGGCCGGCCGTGCTCGAGCCTCCGTCGCTCGAGCACTGGCCGAAGGTGACCTGGAGCGCGGGCCCTGGCTCGCGTCGCGTCAATCTCGACACGCTCACGCGCGCCGAGGTGGCGGGCTGGCGGCCCGGTGAGACGCTGCTGCTGAACGGCAGGATGCTTACGGGCCGCGATGCGGCGCACAAGCGCATCGCCGACCTCTTTGCGAGCGGGCAAGGGCTGCCGGAAGGCGTCGACTTTACGAATCGCGCCATCTACTACGTCGGCCCGGTCGATCCGGTGCGCGACGAGGTCGTGGGGCCCGCGGGGCCGACCACTGCAACGCGCATGGACAAGTTTACCGAGATGATGCTCGAGAAGACGGGCCTGCTGGTGATGATCGGCAAGTCGGAGCGCGGCCCGGTGGCGATCGAGGCCATCCGCAAGCACAAGGCAGCGTACCTGATGGCGGTCGGTGGCGCGGCGTACCTCGTCTCGAAGGCGATCAAGTCGGCACGCGTCGTTGCATTCGCGGAGCTCGGCATGGAAGCGATCTACGAGTTCGAGGTCAAGGACATGCCGGTCACCGTCGCCGTGGACGCAGGTGGCACCTCGGTGCACAACACCGCGCCGGCGCAGTGGTCGGAGAGGATCCGCACGCTCGGCATTCCGGTGCGCGTCGCCTGAACGGCATGGCACGAACCGACACGCTGCGGCGTTTTCTCTTCGAGCGCTACCCGTTCCGCGGGCAGCTGGTGCACCTCGGGCCGGCCTGGCAGGCCATGATGGAGCACCACGATTACCCGCCGCAGGTGCGCGACAGCCTGGGTGAGGCCGTGGTCGCCGCCGCGCTGCTGTCGTCCACGCTCAAGTACGACGGCTTGCTGTCGCTGCAGCTGCGCGGCGAGGGGCCGATGCATCTGATGCTCGTCGAATGCACCGACGGGCTGGCGATGCGCGCCGTCGCACGCTTCCGGGACCCCCCGGACACGCGCGACCTGCGCTTGCTGTCGGGCAACGGCACGCTCACCGTCACGGTCGAGAGCGGCGACGCTGCCAACCGCTACCAGGGCATCGTGCCGCTGGCGGGTGACTCGATGGGCGATTGCCTGCGCGCCTATTTCGATCATTCCGAGCAGTTGCCGACGCGGCTGTGGCTGCGTGCGGACGGCGACAGCGCGAGCGGGTTGCTGCTGCAGCGGCTGCCGGTGACGGCGCGGCCGCCCGGTGTGACCGAGTCGGGCGCCGGCGGGGTCTCCGAGGAAGAGATCGAGGACGCCTGGCGACGCGTCCAGCTGGTCGCGAACACGGTCACGGCGGATGAGCTCGCGCAGCTCGAGGACCGCGACCTGCTGCGAAGGTTGTTCGCGGAGGACGACGTCCGCATGTTCCAGTCGGCGCCGGTGTTCTTCCGCTGCCGTTGCTCGCACGAGCGCGTCGGCAACATGCTCAAGGCACTCGGTCGCGCAGAAGTCGATTCCGTGCTGGAGGAATTCGGGCAGGTCGAGGTGCGCTGCGAGTTCTGCAGCCGCGCCTATCGATACGACCCGGTCGATTGCGCCGTCTTGTTCGCCGGTGAAGCGCACGCCCGGACCGGTGGCTCGGGCGTGCACTGAGGCCGGTTAGTCAGGCCGATATCGGTGTACAGAGTTCGACCAGGGTGCCGTCCGGGCAGCGCACGTACGAAACCACCTGGCCCCAGGGCTGCTCCTTTGGCGGCGCGAGTTCCCGTGCTCCCGCCGCGATCGCCGTCGCATGCGCTGCATGCACGTCCAGGGTAACGAATGCGACCTCGAATCCAAGAGGTCGGACCGAGCTGTGTGCGGTCACGTGGCCACCGGGAAAGTTCGTGTCACCGAGCTCGTGGGCCGCGAAGGCCAGGGTCGTCGGGCCGGTTTCGAGTTCACCGTAAGCGCCCGACTCGTGCAGGAATCGTCGCGAGAGGCCAAAGGCGTTCTCGAAGAACGCGAGCGACTCCGCGACGTCCGGAACATAGACGATCGTGTAGCCGAATTTCATATCGCGAGTCTCCCATTGGCACTCACCCCATGCAGGATCGGCGCGGCCCGATGCTAACCGCGAAACCGCTCAGGGTGTTGCTTGCCTGTATCGCCGATCGCGTCCCAGGCAGCCTTTGAGCCGACCCAGATGTGATGGGCAACCCTGAGCGCGTCGGCTCCTTCGACGATCGAGCCGGCCGGTACGAACATTTTCGCGGAATCGTTCTCGCCCGGGACGGGAGAGCCGCAAATCCGGCAGAACCACGTCTGCCAATCGCAGTTCGGCTTCTTCCACGTCGTGATGTGCTCCTGGCCCTTGATCCACCGGAGTTGGTCGTTCGGAACCAGGACGACCGCGATGCCGTTGCTCCCGGTGGACCGGCGGCAGATCGAGCAGTGACAGACGAAAACGTCGGTCAGGTCCGCGTCGATCTCGAATTGGACCGCACCGCAATTGCACTCGCCCCTGGCCATCGATACTCCTGCTGTGGGACAGCTTCCAGCGGTCGTCGGCCTCGATCGGCGCCAGCCGCGTGAGCGTTCATGACGCATCCCATCAATTCGTCGCCGCTCATGGCTGTCCGTACTCCAGCACCGACAAATCCGACGGTCAATCCGCGCCGGGAAAATCGAAAGGCCCCGAGGAATAGCGTGGGCCGCGAGGTGCAATCGGCGGGCCACTGGACACTTAATAAAGATATCCTTATATTTGCGATACATGTCGACCGCCTTCGAAAACCTACTGCCTCGTCTCCGGGCCATTGCGGAGCCGACGCGGCTGCGCCTGCTGGCGGTGCTGGCCCGCGGCGAGTTCTCGGTCTCGGAGTTGACGGAAATCCTCGGCCAGAGCCAACCGCGTGTGTCACGCCACCTCAAGCTGCTCGATGACTGCGGCTTGCTCGAGCGGTTCCGCGAGCAGCACTGGATGTACTACCGCGTGGCGGGCGACTCCGAGGGAGGCCGGCTGGTCACGCAGCTGCTCGAGCAACTCGACGCCGGCGACCCGGCGCTCGCCGGCGAGTTCGAGCGCATGGGGCGCGTGCTAGAAGTGCGGTCCGGGCGCGGCATGACGGGTCGAGCCGAGACTGGCGCGGCCGAGTCGCACGACCTCGTGCCGCTGATTGCGGCCGAGCTTGGCAGGCAGGGCGAGGATTCCTTGTTCTATTTCGGGGTCGCGCCCGACGAAGTGCTGGCCGGGCTCGGATCCCGCGCGCGACGTGCGGTCGGCATGAACCCGTCGCGCATGGTCGTGCAGCGCGCCCGGGCCCGGCTGCACTCCGCCGGGCTCAGTCACTGCGTCCTGCAGCGCGGCGAGCTCGCGGCGCTGCCGTACCCGTCGCACAGCTTCGACGTCGCGGTCGTGGACCGCGTGCTCGCAGCGGCGAAGCGGCCAGCAGAGGCGCTGCGTGAGGTGGCACGCGTGTTGCGGCCGTCCGGGCGGTTGCTCGTCGTCGAGAACTTCGACTCGCTGGACCTGCGCACGCCCGACAGCAACCCGCTCGAGCTGCTGCGCGCCTGGCTCACCGACGCCGGTTTCGTTTGCGACCGTCTGCGCCCGTTTGACGTCACGGGCGCGCACCTGCTGCTCGCCGTGGCTGCCGTGGAGTCCGAGGCGGTCGCCGCCTGAACTCCGACCACAACCCCTATCCTAGAGTGATTGACATGCCGCCGGTATCGGTTTCTTTCGAGTTCTTCCCGCCCAACGACGCCGCGATGGAGCAGACGCTCTGGGAATCGATCCAGCGCCTCGCGCCCCTCGCGCCTCGCTTCGTGTCGGTCACCTACGGCGCGGACGGCTCGACCCGCGAGCGCACGCACAATGTCGTGACACGGATACTGCGCGAGACGCCATTGACCGCGGCGCCGCATCTGACCTGCATCGGCGCGCCGCGCGGCGAGATCCTCGACATCGCGCGCGGGTACTGGGAAGCGGGCGTGCGCCACATCGTCGCGCTGCGCGGCGACGCCCCAGTGGGGCAGGGCACCTACGTGCCGCATCCGGACGGGTTCGCCTACGCCGCGGACCTCGTGCGCGGCCTCAGGACGGTCGGCGACTTCGACATCTCGGTGGCCGCCTACCCCGAGGTCCACCCCGAGGCGCCGAACGCGGGTTTCGATCTAGACAACCTGCGGGCCAAGATCGACGCGGGCGCGAATCGAGCGATCACGCAGTTCTTCTTCGACACGGACGCTTACCTGCGCTTCCGCGACCGCTGTGCCGCGAGCGGGATCCGCGCGGAGATCGTGCCCGGCATCCTGCCGATCACGCGCTTCCCGCAGATGCTGCGTTTCGCGAAGCGCTGCGGCGCGAGCGTGCCCGAGTGGCTGCAGCACCGCTTCGACGGGCTCGACGACGATGCGGACACGCGGCGCATGATCGCCGCGAGCTTCGCGATCGAGCAGGTGCGCCGGCTGCAGGAGCACGGCGTGCAGGAATTTCATTTCTACACGCTGAACCGCGCCGAGCTCACTTACGCGATCTGTCACGCGCTCGGCGTGCGCGCACCCGCGGCCCGCGCCGCCATAGGAGCCTGAATCATGTTGCGACCCGATCGAGTCCGCGAGTTCCGTCGGCTGCTGGGCGAGCGAGTGCTGGTGCTCGACGGTGCCATGGGCACGGTGATCCAGTCCTACAAGCTCGGCGAGGCCGACTACCGCGGCGAGCGCTTTCGTGACTGGCCTAAGGATCTCAAGGGTAACAACGACCTGCTGGTGCTGACGCGTCCGGAGGTGATCGGCGAGATTCACCGCCGCTATCTCGAGGCCGGCGCGGACATCATCGAGACCAACACGTTCAATTCGAACGCAACCTCGCAGGCGGATTACGGCGCCGAAGCGCTGGTCCGCGAGCTCAACCTCGCTGCCGCGCAGATCGCCCGCCGCGCCGCCGACGACGTTGCCGCCCGCACGGGACGACCGCGGTTCGTGGCCGGCGCGCTTGGCCCCACCAATCGCACGGCCTCGTTGTCGCCGCACGTCAACGATCCCGGCTTCCGCAACGTCTCGTTCGACGAGCTCGCGGCCACCTACGCCGAAGCGACCCGCGCGCTGGTCGAGGGCGGCGTGGACGCCATCCTGGTCGAGACGATCTTCGACACGCTGAACGCCAAGGCGGCGCTGTTTGCCGTGCGCCGCGTGCTCGACGAGCTGGGGCTCGACCTGCCGGTGATGATCTCCGGCACGATCACGGACGCCTCGGGCCGCACGCTCTCGGGGCAGACCGTCGAAGCGTTCTGGAACTCGGTGCGTCATGCGCGGCCCGAGGTGATCGGCCTCAACTGCGCGCTCGGCGCGAAGCAGCTGCGTCCCTACATCGAGGAACTGTCACGCATCGCCGATGCCTACGTCTGCGCGTACCCGAACGCCGGCCTGCCGAATGCGTTCGGCGAGTACGACGAGACAGCCTGCGAGACGGCCGACCTGGTGCGCGAATACGCGGCGAGCGGCTTCGTCAACATCGTCGGCGGCTGCTGCGGTACGACGCCGGACCACATCGGGCACATCGCCGAGTCGGTCGCGGGGCTGCCGCCGCGCCGGCCGCCGGTGATCGAGCCGCGCTGCCGGCTGAGCGGCCTCGAGCCGCTCAACATCGGTCCCGACAGCCTGTTCGTCAACGTCGGCGAACGCACCAACGTGACGGGCTCGGCGAAGTTCCGCCGCCTGATCGAGGCCGACGACTATGCCGGCGCGCTCGAAGTGGCGCGCCAGCAGGTCGCGAGCGGCGCGCAGGTCATCGACGTCAACATGGACGAAGGCATGCTCGACTCGGAGGCCGCGATGGTGCGGTTCCTGAACCTGGTCGCCGCCGAGCCGGACGTCGCGCGCGTCCCCGTGATGATCGACTCGTCGAAGTGGACGGTCATCGAGGCCGGGCTCAGGTGCCTGCAGGGCAAGGGCATCGTCAACTCGATCAGCCTCAAGGAAGGCGAGCGGCCATTCCTCGAGCAGGCGCGGTTGCTGCGGGCCTATGGCGCCGCCGTCGTCGTGATGGCATTCGACGAGCAGGGCCAGGCGGACACGGTCGAGCGCAAGGTCGAGATCTGCAAGCGCTGCTACCGGCTGCTCACCGAGACCGTCGGCTTCCCGGCCGAAGACATCATCTTCGACCCGAACATCTTCGCCGTCGCGACCGGCATCGAGCAGCATGACCGCTACGCGCTCGATTTCATCGAGGCGACCGCGCAGATCCGCAAGGCCTGCCCCCACGCGCTCGTCAGCGGTGGCGTCAGCAACGTGTCGTTCTCGTTCCGTGGCAACGACGTCGTGCGCGAGGCGATGCACTCGGTGTTCCTCTACCACGCGATTCGCGCCGGGTTGGGCATGGGCATCGTCAATGCGGGCCAGCTGGCGATTTACGCGGACATCGACCCCGAGTTGCGCGAGCGCGTGGAGGACGTCGTGCTCGCGCGCCGCGCCGATGCGACCGAGCGCCTGCTCGAGACCGCGAACCGCTTCAAGGGCGAGGCGGGACAGAAGCGCGTCGAGGACCATGCCTGGCGGGCGTGGCCGGTGCGGCAACGCCTCGAGCACGCGCTGGTCAAGGGCATCGACGAATTCGTGACCGAGGACACCGAGGCGGCGCGCCTCGAGCTCGGCAATCCGCTCGGCGTGATCGAAGGGCCGCTGATGGACGGCATGAACGTCGTGGGCGACCTGTTCGGCGCCGGCAAGATGTTCCTGCCGCAGGTCGTGAAGTCGGCGCGCGTGATGAAGAAGGCCGTCTCGCACCTCTTGCCGTACCTCGAGAAGGCGCAGGACGGCTCGAACCGCTCGAACGGCAAGATCGTGCTCGCCACCGTCAAGGGCGACGTGCACGACATCGGCAAGAACATCGTCGGCGTCGTGCTCCAGTGCAACAACTTCGAGGTGATCGACCTCGGCGTGATGGTGCCGGCAGATCGCATCCTCGAGACCGCGCGGCGCGAGGGCGCCGAGATGATCGGCCTCTCGGGGCTGATCACGCCGTCGCTCGACGAGATGGTGCACGTCGCGCGCGAGATGAAGCGGCAGGGCTTCGAGGTGCCGCTGCTGATCGGCGGCGCCACGACGTCACCGGCGCATACCGCGGTCAAGATCGACCCCGAGTACGACGGCCCGGTCGCCTACGTGAAGGATGCCTCGCGTGCGGTCGGCGTCTGCCAGTCGCTCGTCACGCCGGAGCACCGTGCGCAGTTCGTCGCAAAGCTCAAGTCCGGTCACGCCGAGCGGCGCGAGCAGCACAAGGGGCGCAAGGTGAAGGCGCCGGCGTTCACGCTGGCCGAGGCCCGCGCGAACCGTTTCCGCTGCGACTGGGCGGCGTACCGTCCGCCGGTGCCGAAGATGGCGGGCGTGCGGCGCTTCGAGAACCTGCCGTTGGAGGAACTCGTCCGCTACATCGACTGGATGCCGTTCTTCAATGCCTGGGAGTTCGCCGGCAAGTTTCCCGACGTGCTGACCGATCCGGTGGTGGGCGAGGCCGCGAGCAACCTCTACGCAGACGCACGCCGGATGCTGAAGCAGATGATCTCGGAACGCTGGGTCCAGGCGAACGCGGTGATCGGCTTCTTCCCGGCGAATTCGGTGGACGACGACATCGAGGTCTACGCGGACGAATCACGCGCGCAGGTGCGCCACCAGCTGCACCACCTGCGCCAGCAGAAGCCCAAGCCCGCCGGTCAGCCGCACTACGCGCTGTCCGACTTCGTCGCTCCACGGGATTCCGGCGTGAAGGACTGGATCGGGGCCTTTGCAGTCACGACGGGCATCGGCCTCGACGATAAAGTGCGGGAATTCGAGGCGCGCCACGACGACTACTCCAGCATCATGCTGAAGGCGCTCGCCGACCGGCTCGCCGAGGCGCTCGCCGAGCGCATGCACGAGCGCGCGCGGCGCGAGTTCTGGGGCTACGCGCCCGAGGAGCGTTTCACAAACGACCAGCTCGTGCGCGAGGAGTACCGCGGGATCCGGCCAGCACCCGGCTATCCGGCGTGCCCGGATCACACGGAGAAGGCGACGCTGTGGCGGATGCTCGACGTGGAAAAGACTGCGGGAATCCAGCTCACCGAGAGCTTTGCGATGTACCCGACGGCCGCGGTGAGCGGCTGGTACTTCTCGCACCCGGAGGCACGCTACTTCCAGGTTGGCCGCATCGATGCGGACCAGGTTGCCGACTATGCGCAACGCAAGGGCATGGCGCTGGCCGAGGCGGAGCGCTGGCTCGCGCCGCTGATCGGCTACGAAGTCGCGGCCGACGCGGCGTAGTCCCGCCCGGAGGAGCGCGGGCCACGTGGCCCGCGCCGTCCGCCGTCAACGACCCTTGTATTCGAAGTCAGCTCGCGTCGTTGCCGTGAGCGTCGCGCCCGCCGGCAGTTCGACTTCGGTGCCGGTCTTCTGGGCCGCGATGGCCCCGGCTGCGCCGCCGAGCACGCCGCCGATCACCTTGCCTTTGTCGTCGTCAACCTGGTGGCCGATGATGGCGCCCGCCGCGGTGCCACCCGCGATCTTGGCCGTGTCGCGGCCCTTCTCGCTCTGGCCCTTCTGTACCGCGCGGGCGTTGATCGCGACCGTCGAGCCGTCGGCCACGACGAGCTGGTTGAAGTCGAGCCGGAGCGCGGGCACCGCGCCGATCTTCTGGCTGCCGGACGTGACTTCCCGGACCGAGCCCCGCACCATCGAGCCAGCGGACGCGACGCGTCGGCCGCCCACCATCAGGTCCGAGACCAGGCGAGCCTCGACCGGGTCGTCAGCGAGCGAGGTCTTGGTCGACAGCGGTGAGGTGAGTTCGACCGCGAACTGCGTGCCCGTCGGAACGGTGACCGGCGGCGGAAGCGGGGCCGGCGCCACGGCAGCGGCGGCCGGCGCGCTCGTGGCGGGCTTCGGCGTGGCGGCCGTCTTCGGCGGCGTCGTAGACTTCGCTGGTGCCTTCGCGGCCGCTTCGCGCGCCGCGAGTTCCGCCTCGCGCCGCGCGAGCTCGGCTTCCCGCTCGCGCAGGGCCAATGCCGCCTCCTGGTCTGCGAGTTCCTGCTCCCGCGCGGCGAGCGCAGCCGCCTCATCTTCGGCAGGCGCGGCCGCGTCAGCCGCGGCGTCCGGCGCGGTCGGTTCGGCGGCGGGCACCGATGCGGCAGGGGTGGGCTCCTGCTTGCCACCGCAAGCGGTCAGGCCCAAGGCGAGAATGGCTGCCAGCGCAAGCGCCGCAGGGGAAGTCGAGGCCGGATATCGCGGGAACATGGGCATCTCCTGGAAAGCAATGAGCGTGCGCAGTGCCGTGACACTGCAGCACGACTGGGAATTTAGTCTCGGCAATCGCGCGGGAGTTCCGCCACGCCGTACTTGACGCTCCGGCCCGCGCATCGTAACAAGAACCCGGTGACGGCAAGAACGACCGGGGAGACGACGATGACGATGCCCGTGGCAGCCGAGGCGCTGGCGCTACAGCGACTGTACCACTGGGAGCGCACCGCGCCCGAGCGGGTCGCGCTGACGCAGCCCGTCGGCGGCGGAAACGTGAAGGTGTTCACGTGGCGCGACGTCGTGGACCAGACGCGGCGCATGGCCGCGCACCTTCAGGGGCTCGGCTACGAGCCTGGCGCGCGGATCGGCATCCTCGCCAAGAATGCAGCGCACTGGATGATGGCGGATTTTGCGATCTGGATGGCCGGCTACGTCTCCGTGCCTCTCTACCCGACGCTTGCGGCCGGGACGATTCGCCAGATCCTCGAGCACAGCGAAGCGAAGTTGCTGTTCGTCGGCAAACTCGACGGCTGGGACGAGATGCAGCCGGGCGTGCCGTCCGCGCTACCCTGCATCCGACTGCCAATGTCGGCCGCGTCCGACGGCCCGAGCTGGGACGAGATCATCGCGCGTGTCCAGCCGCTGCAGGGCGAGCCGGTGCGCGACGGCGAAGACCTCGCCACGATCATGTACACGTCGGGCACGACGGGGATGCCCAAGGGCGTGATGCACTGTTTCGCAGCCTTTGCATGGTCGATCGCCGCGGTGCGCAAGCGACTGCGCTTCGACGCGGATTCCCGGGTGCTGAGCTACCTGCCGCTCTCGCACGTTGCCGAGCGCACGCTGGTCGAGCACGGCATGCTCGCGAGCGGCATGCACGTGTTCTTCGCCGAGAGCCTCGAGACGTTCGCGGCTGACCTGCAGCGGGCGCGGCCGACCGTGTTCTTCTCGGTGCCGCGGCTCTGGGTCAAGTTCCAGCAGGGCGTGCTCGCGAAGATGCCGGCGCAGAAGCTCGACCGGCTGCTGGGCTTGCCGATCGTGAACCGGATCATTCGCAGGAAGATCCTCGGCGCGCTCGGGCTCGATCGCTGCGAGTTCGCGGCCGGCGGCGCGGCGCCGATGCCGCCCGACCTGTTGCGCTGGTACGCGCGGCTGGGCCTCGAGATCATCGAGGTGTACGGCATGACCGAGAACTGCGGCGTCTCGCACTGCACGCTGCCCGGCCAGCAGCGGCCGGGCACAGTGGGCTATCCGTACGACGGGGTGCAGAGTCGTATCGACCCGGCCAACGACGAGATCCAGGTGAAAAGCCCCGGCATGATGCTCGGTTATTACAAGGAACCGGAGCAAACCCGCCAGGCGTTCACGGACGACGGCTGGTTGCGCACCGGCGACAAGGGCGTCCTGGACGGGGAAGGCGGCCTGCGCATCAGCGGCCGCGTCAAGGACCTGTTCAAGACCAGCAAGGGCAAGTACGTCACGCCGGCGCCGATCGAGGACAAGCTCGTGATGCACGCCGCGGTCGAAGCGTGCTGCGTGACCGGCGCCAATCTGGGCCAGCCGCTCGGCATCCTGATGCTCAACGTCGACGCCTCGCAGCGCAGTGCCGTTGCGGCGGAACGCTCGGCGCTCGAGGCCTCGCTCGCGGCCCACCTCGAAGACGTCAATGCGCTGCTCGATCCGCACGAGCGCCTCGACTGCCTCGTCGTCGTCACGCAGCCGTGGACGGTCGAGAGCGGCCTGATCACGCCGACGTTCAAGGTGCGGCGCAATCGCATCGAGGACGTCTATGCGTCGCACTACGAACGCTGGGTCGTCGAGCGTCGCACGGTGATCTGGCACGAAGGCTGAAGCGGTCAGGAACTCGTTTCGTAGTCGGCGAGGTCCGCTTTCCGCAGCAATCGCCGATAGCGCATCGTGCTGTGCGGCCAGTTGTTGGTGATCGTGCCGTCGGCGAGCTTGTACCAGCTCTGCTTGTCGGCCGCCCAGACGGACTTCGCGAGATCGCGCTGCAGCATGCGGTTGTACTCGTCCATCACGGCGCGCTTCACGTCGAGGCGCCTCAGGCCGCGCTCGTCGAGCTGGCGGATCGCGTCGATGATGTAACCCACCTGCGCCTCGATCATCACGAGGATGCTGTTATGGCCGAGATTGGTGTTCGGGCCGTAGAGCATGAAGAGGTTCGGGAAGCGGCTGACAGTGACGCCGAGGTACGCGCGCGCGCCCTGTCGCCATTCTTCGCTCAGAGCGTGGCCGCCAGCGCCCGTGATCGTCATGGGCGCGAGGAAGTCCGTGGCCTTGAAGCCCGTTGCGTAGATGATCACGTCGGCGGCGAAGCGCTCGCCCGACTTCGTGCGCACGCCATCCGCCACGATCGAGTCGATCGGCTCCGTCACGAGACGGACGTTGCGCCGGTTCAGCGTCGGGTAATAGTCGTCGTTGAACAGCACGCGCTTCGCGCCGATCGGGAAGTCGGGCACCAGCTTGGCGCGCAACGCCGGATCGCGCACCTGGCGGCGCAGGTGCAGCATCGCGTAGCGCGTCGCAAGCCACTGCACGACGCGCACCTGCTTCATCAGCGGCGTGAGCTGCATCTCGCCGAAGAAGAACCACTGCCAGTCGTGGCGCAGCTTTGCCAGCCAGGGCCAACGCGTCATGCGTCGCTGCGTACGCGGCGTGTAGAGCTGGTCCTTGCGTGGCAGCAACCAGTTCGCCGAGCGCTGGAAGATCGTGAGCTCGGTCGCCAGTGGCGCAATCTGCGGCACGAACTGCACGGCGCTGGCGGCGTTGCCGATCACGGCCACGCGCTTGCCGGCGAGGTCCACCGCATGGTCCCACCGGGCGGAGTGGAACTGCACGCCGCCGAAACTCTCGCGACCCGGGAGCGAGGGAATCGCCGGTCGGTGCAGCTGTCCCACGCCCGTCACCAGGAACTGCGCCTCGATCGACTCGCCGTTTGCCAGTTCGATGCGCCAGGCGGCGCGCGCCGCGTCGTAGCTCGCCGTCGTCACCTCCGCCCGGAAGCGCATGTGCGGCAGCAGCCCGGAGCGGATCGCGCACTCGACCGAGTATCCGAGCAGTTCCGACTGCCACGCGAAGCGCCGGCTCCAGTCCGTCTTCTGCGCGAACGAGAAACTGTAGAGGAACGACGGGGCGTCGCATGAGGCGCCCGGATATGTGTTGTCGCGCCAGGTGCCGCCGAGCGAGGCGGCCTTTTCCAGGATCACGAAGTCGTGGATGCCGGCTTGCTTGAGCTGCATTCCCATGCAGATCCCCGAGTGTCCGGCGCCGATGATTGCGATGCGTATGGTGGGCGGCATGTCCTGCATTCGGCTGCGTCGACGCAGCCTCAATCGTCGCATGCGACGACTGCGCAACGCGAGCGAACCCCGCTTGGGCTTGCCATGAAGGGCGCCTCCGCGCGATTATTCAGACTCGTTCGCGTTTGGAGACCTGACGATGAAACAGGCCGCCCTGGCCCTTGCACTGCTGTTGGCGGGTTGCGCCAGCCAGCCCACGACCGCTCCGGCGACGGCCGGATCCCTCGCGCCGGCCAGTCAGGAAGACGAGGTCCTTCTGGCAGTTCAGGAAGCTGTCGAGAAGGGCTACAAGGTCATGACAGAAGATGGCCAGACGCTTTACTGCCGCAAGGACCGGAAGACCGGATCGCGGGTGCAGTCGAACCTGACTTGCCTGACCGAGGACCAGCTCGTGACGCAGCGGCGCGGCGCGATCGACTACGTCAACAATATCCAGAAGGGCAATCCGCAGATCACCAACTGACCCTCGCGAGTGGAGACCTGCAATGAAGCAAGCCGTCGTGTTTCTTGCGCTGTCACTGGTCGCCTGCGCCAGCCCGCCTCCCACCGCTCCGGCAACCGCCGGATCCCTGGCCCCGGCCAGTGAGGAAGAGGAAATTCGCCTTGCGGTCCAGGAAGCCGTCCAGAAAGGCTACAAAGTCGTCACCGAGGATGGCCAGACGCTCTACTGCCGCAAGGACCTCAAGACGGGATCGCGCGTTCAGTCAAATTTGACGTGCCTGACCGAGAATCAACTGGCGGCGCAGCGGCGCGGCGCGATCGACTACGTCAACAACATCCAGAAGGGCAATCCGAATCCCCTTCCAGACGGCTAGCCGCGGGGCTCACTCCAGGCCTGCGATATAGCCCTTGCCGCCGAGCGCCACCATCTGGCGCTCGATCCAGGCCTGCCGTTTGCGGACGTAAGCCGAGGGCGCATCGGCGCGGAAGCGCCGGGGCGACGGCAGCACGGCGGCGAGCAGCGCCGCCTCCGCGCGCGTGAGCCTGTCCGCGTCCTTGCGGAAGTAGCGGCGGCTGGCCGCCTGGATGCCCCAGGTGCCGCGGCCGAACTCGGCGACGTTCAGGTGGACCTCGAGGATGCGCTGCTTGGGCCAGGCGAGTTCGATCAGCACGGTGATGCCGGCTTCGAGGCCCTTGCGGAACCAGCTCTGCCCCGGCCACAGGAACAGGTTTTTCGCGACCTGCTGGCTGATCGTGCTCGCGCCGCGCACGCGACGGCCGCGTTCACGGTCGGCCAGCGCCTTGTCGATCTGCTTGAAGTCGAAACCATTGTGCTGCAGGAAGCGCTGGTCCTCGGCCGCGACGATCGCAAGCGCCGCATACCGCGAGATCTGGTCCCAGTCGCGCCATTCGTGGCGAAACTCGTAGCCCTTCTCAGCCGAGAACAACGCGATCGCCCGGTCCCGGACCATGAAGGCCGTCGTGGGCGGATCGATCCAGCGCATCGCGACGACGGACGCCACCGTGACCGCCGCCCACGCGAGCACGGCGAGCACGAGTGCCCGCCACAGCCGCCCGAATGGGCGCTTGCGACGTTTCGCCATCGGAAGGTGCCAGGACGGTGACGCGGCCGGGGTAGGCAGCGATCGGTCAAGCGTCCGGCGTGACTCTCCGCGCGCTCTTCACTTCGACCGGCGTGACGGGCACGTCCTGGTGGCCCGACTTGTTGCCGGTCTTGACCGCGGCAATCTTGTCCACGACGTCCATGCCCTCGGTCACGCAACCGAACACCGCGTAGCCCGCGCCGCCGCGGCCCGGGTCGAGGAACGCGTTGTCGACGAGGTTGACGAAGAACTGCGACGTCGCGCTGTTCGGGTCGTTGGTGCGGGCCATCGACAGCGTGCCGCGCCGGTTCTTGAGCCCGTTGTCCGCCTCGTTGCGGATCGGCGCACGCGTGGTCTTCTGCTTCATGTCGGCCGTGAGCCCGCCGCCCTGGATCACGAAACCCGGGATCACCCGGTGGAAGACCGTGCCGTCGAAATGGCCGGCGTCCACGTAGTCGAGGAAATTCTGGCTCGTGACCGGCGCTTCCTTGTCGAACAGTTCGATCGTGAAGCCGCCGAGCGAGGTTTCGAATCGGATCATGGCGAGGGACCGTGGGGAGACTGGTTGGGGGGCGAAATAGTGAACGGGCGCGGCCGCGATGTCACGTCCCCGCCGGGTGGAGGATGACGCCAGTTGCCCTTCGCGCGGCTCCAGACGGTAAAGTGTCGGGCTGTCATCGGCCCGGTGGGTCCAGGCCAGGGAGCGAATCGCGTTCGTGCCGCACGCCCGGTTGTTCAAATCCCGGAATTCCCGCTCCGCAGGGCATCGCCCCGTCCGGACGACCCCCGCATGAGCCGGCCTGCGCTGAGCTTCCGGTCGGAGCGCTGCGAGGCGCTCGATCCGTTGCAGGTCTTCGCGGCAGCCGGGTTCGCGCCGCGTTTCTACTGGGAACAACCGGCGACGCAACGCTTCCGGGTCGGAATCGGCTGCGTGGAGCGCGTCACGGTCACGGGTCCCGGGCGTTTTCACGCCGCCGGGACCGGCGCACGCGAGCTCTTCGAGCGGATCGCGTGGGAAGGTACGGGACCGCGCATCGGGCACCTCGTCGGGGGCTTCGCCTTTGCGCCGACGCCGGATTCGACCGGCCTCTGGCGGGGCTTCCCGGACGGTGAACTCCGCTTGCCCGAGCTGGTGTATTCGCGCGAGGGGGATCGCTACGCACGGGATGTCTGCCGCGGCAGCCGCTGGGTCTCCGTGCAGCCCCGCGCCCTGCCGCTCGGTCATCCAGTGCGCGGCGTGGTCGAGTTCGGCAACGGTGGTCCGGATGCCTACGTCGGGCGTGTCGAACGTGCCCTGGCGGAGATCCGGTCGGGCGGACTGCAGAAAGTGGTACTGGCGCGAGCCGTGCACGTGACGGCCCGCTCCGCGATCGATCCCGTCGCGTGGCTCGTTGCGCTCAGGGAGCGCTTTCCGGCCTGCACGCTGTTCGCCGTCGGTGAGGGCGACGCCGTGTTCCTCGGTGCCAGCCCGGAGCGGTTGATCCGCGTCGATGGCGAACGGGTCGAGACCGCGGCGCTGGCCGGGACGGCACCGAGAGGTGGGTCGCAGGCGGCGGATCGAGCGCTCGGCGAAGCGCTCTGCGAGTGCCGCAAGAACGGCGCGGAACACGCTGCGGTCGTCGATTACCTCAAGTCAGTGCTCGCCGATTGCTGTGACGACGTCGAGGTCGCCGCCGAGCCGACGCTGCTCAGAACCCGTACCGTCCAGCATCTGTGCACCGAGCTGAACGCGCGGCGGCGCCCCGGGTCGCCGGTCTCGCTGCTCGACCTCGTCTCGCGGATGCATCCGACCCCGGCCGTCGGCGGTGCGCCGCGCGACGCGGCCCTGCGCTGGCTTGCGGCGCACGAGGGGATCGATCGCGGCTGGTTCGCGGGCCCGGTCGGATTCCTGCAGTCGCAAGGCGACGGGGAATTTGCGGTAGCCTTGCGCTCGGCTCTGGTGCGCGGCCGCAGTGCAACCGCATGGGCGGGGGCCGGCATCGTTGCGGGATCCGAGCCCCGTGCAGAATTCACCGAAACCGAACTCAAGCTGCGCACCGTGCTCGGGCCGCTGCTGTGGGGGGCGCCGTGATGAACGACCCGAACGACGTGCGCGATGTCGGCGCCGCGAACCTGGGTTTCGCCCGTGCGCTGGTCGGCGAACTGCAGGCGGCCGGAGTCGTGACTGCCTTCGTCTGTCCCGGGTCGCGGTCTGCGCCGCTGGCGCTGGCCATCGCGGAACATCCGCGGCTGCAGCACAGCGTGCACATCGACGAGCGCAGCGCGGCCTTCGAGGCTCTCGGGTTCGCCAAGGCATCCGGACAGCCCGTCGTGCTGCTCTGCACATCCGGCACGGCCGGTGCGAATTTCCTGCCCGCCGTCGCGGAGGCTGCGCAATCACGCGTGCCGCTGATCGTCCTGACCGCCGATCGACCGCCCGAACTGCGCGCGTGGGGCGCGCCACAGACGATGGAGCAGAGGACGCTGTATGCGGGTTTCACCCGCTGGAGCGAGGAGGCGCCGTGTCCGGCGGAGCGCGGCGCCGAGCGCGCCTATGCACGCGCGCTCGCGCGGCGCGCCGTGATCGAGGCGACCGGGTTCAAGCCCGGGCCGGTGCACTTGAACCTTCCGTTCCGCGAACCGCTGCTGCCTTCGGCCATCGGCGCGCCCGAGATTGCAGGGCGCGCAAGGTCGTCGGAGTTCCAGGCCGCCGACGCCCGGATCGATCCGTCGCTGGCCGGTTCGCTTGCGAGCGAACTGCAGGGCATCGAGCGAGGCGTGCTGCTGTTCGGTCCGGACAACTGGGATCCGGCGCTCGCCGACGCCGCCCACGCGCTCGCCGCAAAGCTGGGCTGGCCGATCGTCGCGGATCCGGCATCGGGCTTGCGTGCCGGCTCGCCCGCCGCTGGCGCGGTCATCCATGGTGCGGATCTGATGCTGCGCGACGCCGCGGTGGCGGACGCGCTGCGTCCAGACCGGATCGTGCGCTTCGGCGGCCAGCCGACCAGCGCTGCGATCGTCGCCTGGATGGCGCGCCACCCGGACGCCGACGTCTGGCTGGTCGATCCCGCGAACGGGTTCCGCGACCCGCAGCACCGGGCGAACCGGTGGCTGCGCGCGAGTTCGCGCGAGTTCTGCGAGCTTGCGACGTCCGCGGCCGACCAGGTGACGGCGCCGGCTGCGTGGCTCGTGCAGTGGCAACACGCGGACCGCGTCGCGCGGGCAGCGGCCGATGCAGCCATCGACTCGGAACTCCGCTTCCTGACACCGCACATCGCCCGCTCGCTCTGGAGCGGACTGCCCGAAGGCGCGGCGCTCTACGTTGCCAACAGCATGGCCATCCGCGAGGTCGACCTGTTCGCGGGCCCGCGCACTGCGACGTTGCGAGTGCTGGCGAATCGGGGCGTCAACGGCATCGACGGCCAGGTTTCGGCGGCGCTCGGTGCGGCTGCGGCACTGCGACGGCCGACGGTGCTGTGGTGCGGTGACCTGGCGCTGTTGCACGACGTGGCGGGACTCCTGGCGGGTCGCATGCATGGCCGTGACCTGACGATCATCGTCAGCAACGACGACGGCGGCGGGATATTCGAGTACCTGCCCGCGGCGCGGCTGGTGTCGCGCCCGGTGTTCGAGGAACTGTTCGCGGTGCCACACGGGCTCGATCTTTGCGAGCTGGCGCGCGGCCTCGGCTGGGACGCGGTCCGCGTCGATTCGGCCGCATCGTTCACCCAGGCGCTCGCTCGAGCACTTGCGGGCGGGCGACACGTCATCGAGGTGAAGGTCGATCGCGCCGCGAACACCGCATTTCACGCGTCGATCCACCAGCACGTGCGCGACCAACTGCAGCGGGACCGGCCCACGTGAGCGGTCGCACGCTGCACTTCACGCGCCAGGGCCGCGGTCCTGCGTTGGTGCTGCTGCACGGCTTTACGGGCAGCGGCCAGGGCATGGCCGAAATTGCGCAGTCGCTCGGGCAGGACTACGAGACGCTCGCGCTGGACTTGCCCGGCCACGGTCAGTCGGCCGATCTCGCACGAGCGGACACCGACGGGTTCGATGAGTGCCTCGACGATCTGGTTGCCACGCTCGAATCGGCCGGACACCGCCGGGCCCACTGGCTTGGTTACTCGATGGGCGCACGCCTGGCGCTGGGCTGCGCAGTGCGTCATCCGGGCAGCGTGACGTCGCTCGTGCTGCTGGGTGGTCGCGCGGGCATTGCCGATCCGATACAGCGTGCGACTCGCCGCCGCGAGGACGCGGCACTCGCCGACAGGATCGAATCCGTGGGCGTCGCAGCCTTCGTCGATGAATGGCTGGCGCAGCCGATGTTTGCCTCACTGCAGCAGCGGGGCGCGCGGTTCCTGGCGGAGCAGCGACGCCAGCGCCTCGGCAACAGTGCGCGAGGACTGGCCGCCAGCCTGCGCGGCCTCGGTCCCGGTGCGCAGCCGCCGCTGTTCGATGCTCTTCCGCGCGTCGCTGTGCCGGTGCTGCTCGTCGCGGGCGCACTCGATCGGAAGTTCGTCGCGCTGGCGCACGACCTCGCGAGGCGGCTGCCCCAGGCGGAGATCTGCGAGATTGCCGACGCGGGCCATGCGGCGCATCTCGAGCAGCCGGAGGCCTTCGTTCACGCCGTCCAGGATTTTCTGCGCCGGACCACCGCGCCGGCGCCATCCGTTCACTTGGGTTCGGTTCAGGAGACCGCGTCATGACTGATTCAACCACGGCGGCGCACGCGCGGCCGAACTGGCAGGCCGTCCGCACCTACGAGGACATCCGCTTCGAGCGCGACGGCGGCCTCGCGAAGATCACGATCTGCCGCCCGGAGGTGCGCAACGCGTTCCGGCCGAAGACGCTGTTCGAGCTGATCGACGCTTTCTCCAGGGCGCGCGAGGACGGCACGATCGGCGTCATCATCTTCACCGGCGAGGGCGATCTCGCCTTCTGCTCCGGTGGCGACCAGCGCATCCGCGGCAACGAGGGCTACGTCGGCGACGACGGCGTGCCGCGCCTCAACGTGCTCGACCTGCAGCGGCTGATCCGCTCGCTGCCGAAGCCCGTGATCGCAGCCGTGGCCGGCTACGCAATTGGCGGCGGGCACGTGCTGCACGTGGTCTGCGACCTGACGATTGCCGCCGACAATGCCCGCTTCGGGCAGACCGGCCCGCGCGTCGGTTCGTTCGACGGCGGCTTCGGCTCGTCCTACCTCGCGCGCATGGTGGGCCAGAAGAAGGCGCGCGAGATCTGGTACCTGTGCGAGCAGTACGACGCGCAGGAAGCGCTCGCGATGGGGCTGGTGAACAAGGTCGTGCCGCTCGCGGAGCTCGAGGCGACCGCCGTGGCCTGGGGGCGGCGCATCCTCGAGCACAGCCCGCTCGCGATCCGCTGCCTCAAGGCGGCCTTCAATGCGGAACTCGACGGCCAGGCGGGCATCCAGGAACTGGCGGGCCATGCGACGCAGCTTTTCTACATGACCGAGGAAGCCCAGGAAGGTCGCGACGCCTACAACGAGAAGCGCAAGCCGGACTTCTCGCGCTTTCCATGGCGACCGTAAGCGCGCGCTCCGCGTGGTGGCTGGCGATCCGGCCCGCGACGCTGACGGCGTCGGCGGCGCCGGTTCTCGTCGGCAGCGGCGCCGCGTGGGCGGAGGGTGCATTCGCCGCCGGGCCGGCGCTCGCCGCCTTGCTCGGCGCCTCGCTGCTGCAGGTCGGTGCGAACTTCGCGAACGACGTCTTCGATTTCGAGCGCGGTGCGGACAACGCCGAGCGGCTGGGCCCGCAGCGTGCAACGCAGCAAGGCTGGATCAGCCCGGCGCAGATGAAGCGAGCGATGTGGCTCGCGTTCGCGGGCGCGGCTGCCGTGGGCGTGTACCTCACCAGTGTCGCGGGATGGCCCGTGCTGGCGCTGGGACTGCTCTCGATCGCCGCGGCGTACCTGTACACCGGTGGACCGCGTCCTTACGGTTACCTCGGGCTCGGCGACCTGTCGGTGTTCCTGTTTTTCGGCCCGGGTGCCGTCGCTGGCACCTATTACGTGCAGGCGCTGTCGGTGTCGACGCTCGCGTGGTACGCGGCGCTACCAATCGGTGCGCTCGCGACGGCGATTCTCGTCGTCAACAACCTGCGCGACATCGAGACCGACGCGCGCGCCGGCAAGCACACGCTGGCCGTGCGCCTCGGCGACGGTGCCACGCGCACGTACTACCTCGTGCTGCTGGCGATCGCGTATCTCGTGCCGCTGCTGATCTGGTGGCGCGGTCTCGCCAGCGCGTGGGTCATGCTGCCCTGGCTGTCAGTACCACTGGCGCTCAAGCTCGCGGCCCACATGCGCCATGACCGCGGGCTGGCGTTGAACGGCAGCCTCGTGCGCACCGCTCACCTCGAGGTCCTGTTCGGCCTGCTGTTCGCGATCGGGCTTGCGTGGTGAGACTGGTCGCCGCCCAGGCGAGGCTCGTGCGGCTGCGATTCGCGCGGCCGGTGCGGACGGCCAGGGGCGACTTTGCCGAGCGTGAGACGGTGTTGCTCGAGCTGCGCGATGCCGCGGGCGTGCGAGGATTCGGCGAGGCCGCGCCTTGGCCTGGCTTCGGCACTGAGACCGCGCAACAGGCCCACGCGTCACTGATCGCATCCGCAGCACTGCTCTGCGGTGCGGCGATGGAGCCCGGCGCGTGGACGCAGGAACTGGATGCGCACCTGGGGGGCGCGCCAGCCGCACGCTCGGCAGTGCAGGGCGCCCTTTGGGATCTTGCTGCGCGCCGCGCAGGGCGTCCGCTTGCGGACCAGCTCGCTGCCGGTGCCGGCACGACGTGTGGCGAGGTTCTGCGACACGTACCGACCAGCGCGCTGCTCGTGGCGCGAGAGCTCGGATCGCTGCGCGAGGAGGCGGCCCGCGCGCGTGAGGCGGGCCATCGTGCCGTGAAGATCAAGCTTGGAGCCCCGTCCCTCGATGATGACGTGGCGCGCGCACGTGCCGCGCGCGAAGGGCTTGGGCCAGCGGTCCGATTGCGCGGCGATGCGAACGGCGCCTGGAGCCAGCGCCAGGCGCGGGTCGCGCTTGCGGCGCTCGCGGAGTTCGGTTTCGACTACGTCGAGCAGCCGCTGGTGGCCGACGACTTCGAGGGCTTCGACGAGTTGCATCGGCGGTCTCCAGTGCGTCTCGCCGCGGACGAATCGGTGGCCACCGAGACCGGCGTGCTGCGCATGCTCTCGACGGGCGCGGTGGACGTCATGGTGCTGAAACCAGCCACGCTGGGCGGTCCGGCGCGTGCGCTCGAGATCGCTGCACGAGCGCGGCAGGCCGGAGTCGAGGTGGTCTTCTCGCACACCTTCGAGAGCGCGGTCGGCGCAAGGCATGTGCTGCATTGTGCAGCCGCGTGGGGCGATCCGGAGGCGGTGCACGGACTTTGCACCGATGGGTTGTTCGCGTCGGACGTGGCCGCGTCGGTCGCGTGCCCGGGAGGACTGGCCGAGATCGCCGACGCTGCTGGGCTCGGGATCACCCCTTGAGCGTGCGCTACGACCTGCCGTGGCGGGCCGCGAAGACACCGGATGCGCCGGCACTCGAGACTCCGGCGTGCACGTGGACCTTCGCCGAACTTTTCGATCTCGCGCGCCGTGGAGCGGCTCATGTTCGAGCGACGGCGCCGCAGGACGATGCGCCGGTCGGTTTGCTGCTCGATGGTGACGCGGAGTTCGCGGCGTGGTTCCACGCGATTGCGCTCGCCGGCCGCACGGTGCTGCCACTCAACCTCAGGCTGACGACTCGCGAGCTCGCGCAGCAACTCGCCGATGCGCGAGTCGGCTGGTTGCTCGGCAAGGCGGACGATGCGCGCCTCGCAGATCTGGCCGAGAAGGTGCCGGGATTGCGATGCGAGATCGCGCCGAAGTTCGGCGTGCTGTCCGCGCCGCACGGTGCAATGCCTGGCGAGAGCGGCAGTGCGGATCGCGGCACGGCTTTAGCCGTGCTGTTCACCTCTGGCACTTCCGGACGCGCGAAAGGGGCGTGCCTGACCCGGGCTAACTTCCTGGCGAGCGCGGAGGCAGCTGCGGACCGTCTCGGCCCCGTGGTCGCGCAACGCTGGCTCGCCTGCATGCCGCTGTTCCACGTCGGCGGGCTCTCGATCCTGATGCGCAGCGTGCGCTTCGGCGGCCCGGTGCGGTTGCTGCCCCGATTCGATGCGGCCGAGGTCAGCGACGTTCTCGATGGGGGTGACGTCGCCGCGGTGTCTTTGGTCCCCACGATGTTGTCGCGGCTGCTCTCGCACCGCGAGGGGCGAGCGGCACCGCCCGGTTTGCGGGTGCTGTTGCTGGGTGGCGCGGCCGCTGCCCCGGAACTGTTGACGCGCGCACTCGCCGCCGGCTATCCGGTCTGTCCGACCTACGGTCTGACCGAGAGCTGCTCGCAAGTCGCCACCGCGGCGCCACCGCCGGTCGGAGCGGCCTGCGCCTTGCCGATGCTGCCGCTACGCGGCACCGAACTGCGGATCGACATCGATGGTCGTGACGCTCCGCCCGGGACGCCAGGCGAGATCGTCGTTCGTGGCCCGACTGTCATGCAAGGCTACCTGCACGATCCGCAGTCCACGGCTTGGGTACTGCGCGCAGGCTGGCTGTATACGGGCGACATCGGCTGCCTGGACAGCGAAGGTGGTCTGCGGGTGCTCGATCGGCGCGATGACCTGATCGTGTCGGGCGGCGAGAACGTCTATCCGGCTGAAATCGAAGCGGTGCTGTTGGAGCATCCATCCGTCGACGACGCCGGTGTGGCGGGCGTCCCGGATGCCGACCTTGGCGCGCGCGTCGTCGCGTGGGTCGTAGCGGCGCCGGGCAAGGCGCCTGACGTCGAGGCGCTGCAGCGGCATTGCCGCAGCCGGCTGGCGGGCTTCAAGCAGCCGCGCGAGATTCGCTATGTCGACGCGTTGCCGCGCAATGCGGCGGGTAAGCTGCAGCGCAGCCGGCTTCGGGAGCCGAGTACCGAAACTCGATCATGATCAGGCCACAGGCGCACACAGACGATGCAAGGCACATCTCAGACTGTTCCTCCGCCAGACTTCGACTTCATCATCGGAAACTGGCGCGTATTCCACAGGCGTCTGAACGAGCGCCTGCAGGGGTGCAACGACTGGACCGAGTTTCGAGGCACGTCCTCCACCAGAAAGATCCTCGGCGCCTTCGGCAACGTTGAAGACAACGTTCTGCATTTTCCCGATGGCGATGTCCGAGCCGCCGCGATCCGCTCGTACGATCCGAAGACACGATCCTGGGCCATCTGGTGGCTCGATGGCCGCGCGCCACACAGCCTGGACACGCCAGTCGTCGGAAGCTTCTCCGGCAACGTCGGTACGTTCCTTGCGAACGAAGTGCTGGACGGACGACCCATTCGAGTACGCTTCCTGTGGCGGACCAACCCCGGCTCCAATCCGACCTGGGAGCAGGCGTTCTCCGCGGATGGCGGCACGACCTGGGAGACGAACTGGACCATGGAGTTCGAGCGCCTGTGATCCTCTACGCCCACCCATTCTCGTCGTACAGTCAGAAGGTGCTGATCGCTCTCTATGAGAATGCCACGCCCTTCGAATACCGCAGCCTCGAAGAATCCTCGGCAAACGCCGAGCTCGTCTCTCTCTGGCCGCTCAAGCGCTTCCCCGTGCTCGTGGATCAGGGTCGCACGATCCTCGAGGCCACCACGATCATCGAGTATCTCCAGAGTCACCATCCCGGCGCCGTTCGTTTGATCCCGGACGGCGACTTCGGCATCGAGGTTCGGATGCTGGACCGCGTCTTCGACAACTACGTCATGACGCCGATGCAGAAGATCGTCGTGAACCAGCTTCGTCCAGAGCCTGATCGCGATTCATATGGCGTGACGGAGGCCCGTGGCGTCCTCGACAGGATTTACGCGTGGCTGGATGAGCACCTCACCGACCGCACCTGGACCGCTGGCGACACATTCACG
>Ga0209262_10000276_pt1 | contig 26480 bp, 24 predicted proteins | sample Lowcelwee11metaG_FD_187171 | JGI IMG/M metagenome (GOLD analysis project Ga0209262, IMG submission 187171) | Freshwater pond sediment microbial communities from the University of Edinburgh, under environmental carbon perturbations - Low... | ecosystem: Environmental > Aquatic > Freshwater >... | reverse complement strand
CGAGAAGGAAGTGCGCTACCGCGCGCTGGAGTCCGGCGCCAACGATTTCCTCACCAAGCCGGTCGATCGCATCGAATTCACCTCGCGCGTAAAGAACATGCTCGCCATCCGCCAGAGCCATCTGGTGCTGGCCGACCGCGCCGATCTTCTCGCCGCAGAGGTGCGCAAGGCTACCGCCGAGATTCGCGCGCGCGAACGCGAGGCCGTGTTCCGCCTGGCGCGTGCGGCGGAGTACCGCGACCCGGAAACCGGCGCTCACATCCATCGCATGGCCCACTACTCGCGCCTGATCGCCGCCGGCCTGGGACTCGACGACGTGCAGCAGGAACTGATCCTCGAAGCCGCGCCGATGCACGACATCGGCAAGCTCGGCACGCCCGACCTGATCCTGCTGAAACCGGGCAAGCTCACGCCGGAGGAGTTCGCCGTGATGAAACAGCACGCCGTCATCGGCTGGGAAATCCTGCGCGATTCGACCGCACAAACCCTGCAAGTCGCAGCGGAAATCGCCCATAGCCACCACGAGAAGCACGACGGCAGCGGCTATCCGCTCGGGCTTTCAGGCGCAAACATTCCCCTCTTCGGCCGCATCGTCGCCATTGCCGACGTCTTCGACGCCCTGACTTCGCAGCGTCCCTACAAGCCGGCCTGGGAATTCGACAAAGCCTGGGACTTCGTCGCCGCTGGACGCGGCACGCACTTCGATCCGGCCTGCGTCGATGCCTTCCTGGCCCAGCGCGACGCGGTGATCGCCATCCGCGAACAATTCCGCGACCCGGAAGAGCCGCCGCTCTAAACCGCTACAGCAGGGGCAGGCCGGCGCCCAATTGCTTGAGCTCCTTGCGTGTCGTGCGCCAGTCGGGATGCAGGCGCTCCACCAGCGTCCAGAAACGCGGGCTGTGGTTCATCTCGATCAGATGCGCCACCTCGTGGGCAATCACATAATCGATCAAGTGCGGCGGCAGATGGATCAAGCGCCAGTTGAGGCGGATGCCGCTGCGGCTGCTGCAACTGCCCCAGCGCGTGCGTGCGGAACTCAGTGCGAGTGGCGGCACGGGACGGTCGATGCGCGCAGCGAGGGCCTCGAGCTTGGGGCTGAAGTGCTCCATGGCGCGCCGTTGCAGGGCGCGCCGCGCCAGCAAGGCCAGGTCGGCGGACGGACGCGCCGCCAGCCACAGTTCGCTGCCGGATGCGTCGTGCTGCCAGAAACCGCGATTGCCGCCGGCCGTCACCCGCACCCGCACTTCCGCACCCAGCACCGGCAGGCGCGCGCCGTCGTGGATGGCGAGATGGCGCGGCGCGGTGCGCTGGGAAAATTCGTCGAGCTTCTCCAGCACCCAGGCGCCGTGGCTGCGGATGAAATCCTCGATGGCGCCGAGCGACAGGCTGCGCGGCGCGCCGACGCGCAGGCCGCGCTCGTCGATACGCAAGGCCAGGCGGCGCCGGTCGCGCCGCAACTCGTAGCCGACGATGCGCCCGGCCAGGATGATGTGCTGCGCTTGCGCCGTCGCGCCGCCAAACAGGGGCGGCAGGCGGAAGAGTTCGAGTTGCTCCAGCATTCAGACCAAGGCGAACAGGTCGTCGCACTGCGGCGCCGCGCGCAAGGCGCCGAGCGCACTGCCCAGCACCTGTTCGACGACGGCGGGCGGCTGCTCGATCAGGCGCCAGTGGCAGCGCAGCAGTTCGCCCTCGCGCTTCACCCAGTCGCCGCGCTTGCCGAAAGCCAACGCAATTCTTGGTGGATGCCGCCGTCCCGCCAGCGCCGACTTTTGCGCGACGATGTCACAAAAGCGGCGCTGTGCCTCGTCGCGCAACCAGCTCTCAGCGGTATCGCGGATCTGACGCGACGTCGCCGCCGGCGGCAGAGGCAGATGAAGTTCGGCACCGACACGCTCGGGCGTGCGGCAGGCTGTATCGAGCATCAGGGTCAGGCTGGCGCCGAGATAGGCGATGCGCGTTCCCGCGCCCCATTGCGCGTCCGCGTCGGGCGGCGCGGCATCAAGCCGCAGGGGCAACTGCGGGTTGCGCGCCTTCATGGCGATAAAGGTGCGGGCTGATGCGGCGCATTTCCGCCTCCATCCACTGCTCGGCGGCGGCACTCACCGCATCGGCGGTCTTGTCGGCGGGATCGATGGCGGGACCGATGCTGACGGTCACCGTACCGGAGCGCTTGAGGAAGGCGTTGCGGCGCCAGTACTCGCCCGAGTTGAGCGCCACCGGCACCACCGGCACGCCGGCTGCGACGGCAAGCCAGGCGCCGCCGACCTTGTAGCGCCGATGCTGGCCGGGCGCGACGCGCGTGCCCTCGGGGAAGATCACCACGGTGTAGCCTTCGGCGAGCCGGCGCTTGCCGCGCTCCGCTACCTGGGTCAGCGCCGCTTTGCCGGCCGCGCGGTCGATGGCGACGAAGGGCATCAGCTTGATGCCCCAGCCGAAAAAGGGCAGCCAGTGCAACTCGCGCTTATAGACGAAGGAGGTCAGCGAAAAAATCACCTGGAGCGCGAAGGTTTCCCAGGCCGACTGGTGCTTGCAGAGCACCACACAAGGCGTCGCCGGAATGTTCTCCGCGCCCAGCACGCGGTAGTCGATGCCGACCAGGCAACGGATCGCCCACATCACCAGCCGCACCCAGGGCATGACGAAAAGTCGGCGCTGGCGCGACGGCAACCAGAACACGCACAGGAGCGCCAGCACGATGGTCGGCGTCGACACGAGCATGAACAGCATGAACAGCAACGAGCGGAGGTAGATCATTGGGTCAGCTTCTTCACGGCAGCGGCGAGATCGGCGAACACCGGCGTACCCTCGGGCAATGCCGGGTCGAGCTTGGTTTTCTTGCCCTTGCCGGTCAATACCAGCATCGGCTGGGCGCCCACGGCAGCGGCGGCTTGCAAGTCGCGCAGGCTGTCGCCGACCACCGGCACGCCCGCGAGATCGAGGTTGTAGCGCGCGGCAATCTCCTTGAGCATGCCGGGTTCCGGCTTGCGGCAAGCGCAGGCGTCGAGGTTGGTATGCGGACAGAAAAATACCGCATCGATCGCACCGCCGACATGCGCGGCCGACTTGATCATCTTCTCGTGGATGGCATTGAGCGTGTCCATGCCGAACAGGCCGCGACCGATGCCCGACTGGTTGGTGCACACCACGACGCGCCAGCCCCACTGGTTGAGCCGCGCAATGGCTTCCAGGCTGCCGGGAATCGGCGTCCACTCTTCCGGCGACTTGATGTAGAGGTCGGAATCGTGATTGATGACGCCGTCGCGGTCGAGGATGATCAGTTTCATGACAATAGCTTGGAGAGGTCGGCGACCTGGTTCATCGCCTGATGCAGGATCGCCAGCAGGCCGAGCCGGTTGGCGCGCAAAGCCGCGTCCTCGGCATTCACCATCACCTGGTCGAAGAAGGCATCGACGGGCGTGCGCAGCGCGGCGAGCGATTGCAGCGAAGCCGTGTAGTCGCTGGCGGCGAAGGCGGCATCGGCCTGCGGCTTGACGGCAACGAGCGCGGCATGCAGGGCGATTTCGGCCGCTTCCTTGAGCAGGGCGCTGTCGACTTGCGCTGCAACGACGCCCTCCACCTTCTTGAGGATGTTGCCGACGCGCTTGTTGGCCGCCGCAAGGCTGGCGGCCTCAGGCAACGCGGCGAAGGCGCGCACGGCGGCGAGGCGCTTCGGGATGTCGCCGAGCGTTTGCGGCCGCAAGCTCACCACCGCATCGACTTCCAGCGCCGAATAACCCTGTTCGCGCAGGCTGCCGGCGAGGCGTTCGAAAATGAAGTCGCCGAGTTGCTCGACGACTTTGGCATCGCTGAGTTGCGCCGCCTGGAACAGCCAAGCAAGGTCGAGCGGCAGGTCGCGTTCGGAGAGCATGCGGATCACGCCCAGTGCATGACGGCGCAGCGCAAAGGGATCTTTGTCGCCGGTGGGCAACTGGCCGATACCGAACATGCCGGCCAGCGTTTCGAGCTTGTCCGCCAGCGCGACGCAGAGGCCGACAGGATTCCTCGGCAACGCGTCGCCGGCAAAACGCGGCTTGTAGTGGTCTTCGATGGCGTCGGCGATCTCGGGCGCCAGACCGTCGTGCAGCGCATAGTAGCGGCCCATGATGCCTTGCAGCTCGGGGAACTCGCCCACCATGTCGGTGAGCAGATCGGCCTTGGACAGCAGCGCCGCCTGGTCGGCCTGGCGCGCCAGCGTTTCATTACCAAAATGAGCGCCGAGCTTCTCGCCAATGGCGCTGGCGATGGCGGCGACACGTTGCGCGCGCTCGCCCTGGGTGCCGAGCTTGTTGTGATAGACCACCTTGGACAGGCCGGGAATGCGGTCGGCCAGCGACTTCTTGCGATCCTGGTCGAAGAAGAACTTGGCGTCGGCGAGACGCGGACGCACGACGCGCTCGTTGCCGCCGATCACCGCCGAAGCGTCGGCGGGATTGATGTTGCTGACGACGAGAAACTTGTTGGTGAGTTTTCCGGCGGCGTCGAGCAACGGGAAATACTTCTGGTTGGCCTTCATCGTCAGGATCAGGCATTCCTGCGGCACGTCCAGATACTCTTTCTCAAACTGGCAGGTCAGCACGTTGGGCCGCTCGACCAGCGCCGTCACCTCGTCGAGCAGCGCATCGTCGTCGATCGGTTGCAAACCTTCCTGTGCCGCAGCGGCCTTGAGTTGGCGCTCGATCTCGGCACGCCGTGCGGCGAAACCGGCGATCACTGCGCCCTCGGTTTCTATCTGCTGCGCGTAACTGTCGGCAGCGCGGATTGAAACGACGGGATGCGTCGCCTCGAAGCGATGACCCTGGGTTTCGCGGCCGGCCGTCAAGCCGAGTACGCCGACGGGCACGATGTCCGCGCCGTGCAAAGCCACCAGTCGGTGCGCCGGACGCACGAAGTTCACGCAGCTCCAGCCGTCCTGCAATTGGTAGGTCATCACCTTCGGAATCGGCAAGCCGTTCAAGGCCGCTTCCAGCGCAGCCTGCAAGCCCTCGGCGAGCGTCGCGCCGGGCACGACGTTGTCGAGAAACAGGGCTTCGGCCTTGCCGTCCATGGCGCGCTTCAACGTCGGCACGACGGACGCATCGGCGCCCAGCGCAGCGAGCTTTTTCAGCAGTGCGGGCGTCGGCTGGCCGTTGGCGTCGAGCGCCACGGCAACCGGCATGAGCTTTTGCTGCACCGGCTTGTCGGCGGCTTTTTGCGCCACCGCAGTGACATGCACGGCCAGACGGCGCGGCGAGGCATAGGGCGTCGCCACCGCAGCGTCGTCAATCAGGCCGCGCGCTTTGAGGTTGGCCGCGAGCGTGGCAGCGAAGGATTCGCCGAGTTTCTTCAATGCCTTGGGCGGCAGTTCTTCGACAAACAATTCGACCAACAGATTCTGCGTACTCATCATGCGGCTTTCTTCGCGAGTTGGGCGAGCACTTCGTCGGCCCAGGCCTTGGGCGCCATCGGGAAACCAAGGCGGGCGCGGCTGTCGAGATAGGCTTGCGCGACGCTGCGCGCCAGGTTGCGGATGCGGCCGATGTAGGCGGCGCGTTCGGTGACGGAAATCGCGCCGCGCGCGTCGAGCAGGTTGAAGGTGTGGGCGGCCTTCAATACTTGCTCGTAGGCCGGCAGGGCGAGTTGTTGTTCCATCAGGTGCTTGGCATTGCCTTCGTGCGCGCCAAAGGCGGTGAGCAGGAATTCGACATTGCTGTGTTCGAAGTTGTAAGCGCTCTGCTCCACCTCGTTCTGGTGGAAGACATCGCCATACTTGAGGCCGGGCGCATAGACGAGATCGAAGACGTTTTCGACGCCTTGCAGGTACATCGCCAGCCGCTCCAAGCCGTAGGTGATTTCGCCGGTGAGCGGCTTGCAGTCGATGCCGCCGACCTGCTGGAAGTAGGTGAACTGGGTGACCTCCATGCCGTTCAACCAGACTTCCCAACCGAGGCCCCAGGCGCCGAGGGTGGGATTTTCCCAGTCGTCCTCGACGAAGCGCACATCGTTCTGCTTGAGGTCGAATCCCAGCGCTTCGAGCGAGCCGAGATAGAGTTCGAGGATATTTTCCGGCGCAGGCTTGAGCACCACCTGATACTGGTAGTAGTGCTGCATGCGATTGGGATTCTCGCCGTAGCGGCCGTCTTTCGGCCGGCGCGAGGGTTGCACGTAAGCGGCTTTCCACGGCTCGGGGCCGAGGGCGCGCAGGAAGGTCGCCGTGTGGCTGGTGCCGGCGCCGACTTCCATGTCGTAGGGTTGCAGGAGGGCGCAGCCCTGCTTGTTCCAGAATTCCTGGAGCCGCAGGATGATTTCCTGAAATGTGGGTTTCATGAGGTACGGCCGAAAGTTCGCGAAGCGCGGATTCTACCGGCTCCGGCGGCGGCGCGAAGCTTCCATGAACGCCGGCAAACAGGCGCAGATCGCCAGCAACAGGGCCAGCGCGTTGCCCCAGCGCGCATAAGGCGTCAGGCCGGCGAAGCCCTGCGCCTCGACCCGCAACGCGCCGGCAGTGAAAGGCGGCAAGGCGGCGAGTACGCGGCCATCCGGCGCGATGGCGGCCGTGATGCCGGTATTGGTGGCGCGCAGCATCATGCGGCCGGTTTCCAGCGCGCGCAGGCGGGCGATCTGCAAGTGCTGGGGCTGGGCCAGCGAATCGCCGAACCATGCGGTGTTCGACAGATTGATGAGCAAGGTCGCGGCCGGCAGCGCCTGGACGATCTCCTCGCCGAACAGATCCTCGTAGCAGATATTGGCCGCGATCTTCTGCCCGGCGATTTCCAGCGGCGGCTGCATGGCTGGGCCGGCGGTGAAGTCCGACATCGGAATGCGCACCAGGGCGAAGAACCAGGCGAAGCCCGGCGGGATGTATTCGCCGAAGGGCACGAGATGACGCTTGGCGTAGCTTTGCACAGAGGGAGCCGACGGAACGGCGTCGGCGGAACTCGGCTTGACCGGAGGGAATCCCTGTTGTGGGACTGGCGACACGGTGCCGGGAACATGCACGGCGCCATTCACATAGCCGCCGGCGCGATGGCGCACAGCGATGCCGACCAGGACGTCGCCATGCCGCGTCAGCGCCCGCCAGACATCGCGCGGCACTTCGTCGAAGAACAGCGGGATCGCGGTTTCCGGCAGCACGGTGAGCGCGGCGGGATGCGCTTGCGCCAGCCGGGTATAGGCGTCGAGCGACTGCGGCAGCCGTTCAGGCACCCACTTGAGGGTCTGCGGGATGTTGCCTTGCAGGAGGCTGACGGTGAACGGCGCGCCGACCGGCTGCGTCCAGTCCATGCCGCGCAACAGCATGCCGCCGCCGAGCAGCGCGGCGATCAGGAACCAGGTCGCGCGCCGCCGTGCGCCCAGGGCCAGCGCCGCCGCGATCAGGGCGGCCAGGCCGCCGACGCCATAGCTGCCCAGCACGGCGGCATAGCCCGCGAGCGGACTCGGCGGCGTCTGGGAGTAACCCAGCGCCAGCCAGGGAAAGCCGGTGAACAGCCAGCCGCGCAGCCATTCAGTCAGCAACCACAGTCCCGCCGCCAGCAGGATGTCGCGCCAATACTCGGCTATGGCGAGACGGCGGAACAGGTAGGCCGCCAGTGCCGGGAAGAGCGCCAGCAGGCCGCAAAACAGCAGCGTAGCGACAGCGGCGAGCGGGGCCTCCATGCCGCCGACGGCGTGCAGGCTGACATAGACCCAGGACACGCCCGCAAGAAAGAAACCCAGCCCCCAGCAGAATCCCAGCCAAGCCGCGCCGCGCGCGCCGACAGCGTCCCGGCTCAAGCGCAGCAGGCCGGCGAGTGCGAGGATGGGCAGCGGAAACAGTTCGAGCGGCGCGAAACCTGCCGCGCCGACGCTCCCCAGCAAGGCTGCGAGGAGCGGCGACGCCAGCCTCATGATTGCGCGTCGAGCGCCAGCCCTTTTTGCGGATCGACCAGCAGGGTGTGCACGCGCCGGCTGTCGGCGCGCAACACTTGCAGGCGCAGGCCGTCGACCACCACCACCTCGTTGCGCTTGGGCAGGCGGCCGAGCCGGTGAATCACCAGGCCGCCGACGGTATCGTAGTTCTCGTCGGAGAACTTGGTGCTGAAGGCGGTGTTGAAATCCGCGATCTCGGTTGTGGCCTTGACGCGGTAGTGACCCGCATTGTCGAGCACGATATTGCCGGCGGCTTCGTCGAAATCGTATTCGTCCTCGATGTCGCCGACGATCTGCTCCAGCACGTCCTCGATGGTAACGACGCCGGCCACGCCGCCGTACTCGTCAACGACAATCGCCATGTGGTTGCGCGAGGCGCGGAATTCGCGCAAGAGCACGTTCAAGCGCTTCGACTCGGGAATGAACACCGCCGGGCGCAGGCTGTCGCGCAGGTCGAATTCCTTGCCGGCGAAATAACGCAGCAGATCCTTCGCCAGCAGGATGCCCACCACGTCGTCCTTGCTCTCGCCGATGGCGGGGAAACGCGAGTGGGCGGTTGCCAGCACGAAATCCACCAGTTTTTCCGGCGGGTCGGCGAGAGAAATCACATCCATCTGCGCGCGCGGCACCATGATGTCGCGCACCTGCATTTCGGAGACGGCGAGCGCGCCCTCGATGATCGAAAGCGCGTCGGCGTCCATCAGGTTGCGGTCGTGGGCGCCGCGCAGGAGTTGCAGCAGTTGTTCGCGGTCTTCGGGCTCGCCCATCAGGAGCAGCGAAAGACGTTCAAGCAGCGATGGTCGACTTGGAGAAGGGTCCATAGGGGTTCAATTATACGGGTCGGGATAACCGAGTCGCGCCAGGATTTCGCGCTCGCGCGCCTCCATGCGTTCTGCATCCTGCGGACCGGTCTCGTGATCGTATCCTTGCAGATGCAAGACGCCATGCACGATCAAGTGCGCGCAATGCGCCTCCGACGGCTTGTCCTGCTCTGCCGCCTCGCGCAACACCACCGGCAGGCAGACCACCAGATCGCCGACCACCGTCGGCGCACTTTCGTACACGAACGACAAAACGTTGGTTGCGTAATCCTTGCCGCGATAATCGCGATTCAACTCCCGACCTTCCTCTGCGTCGACAAAGCGCACGGTGGCATGCAAGGGCGACTCCTGTGCGGCACCGACCCAGCGCCGCACTTGCGGACGCAAGGGTAGGCGCTCGTCGTTACATGCATATTGCACCGTTAGGGAAAGCTCAATCTTTTTTCGCATGGCTCTCGTAGGCGGCGACGATGCGCGCCACCAGCGGGTGGCGCACGACATCGCCGGCATCGAAATCGGCGAAGGCCAGCCCGCGCACGTTGGCGAGAATGCGGCGCGCCTCGACGAGGCCCGACTTCTGGCCCTTGGGCAGGTCGGTCTGGGTGACGTCGCCGGTGATGACGGCCTTGGCGCCGATACCGATACGCGTGAGGAACATCTTCATCTGTTCGGGCGTAGTGTTCTGCGCCTCGTCGAGAATGATAAAAGCATGATTGAGGGTACGCCCGCGCATGTAGGCGAGCGGCGCGATTTCGATATTGCCCTTCTCGAACAGCCGCGTCACCTTGTCGAAGCCCATCAGGTCGTAAAGCGCGTCGTAGAGCGGACGCAGATAGGGATCGACCTTTTGCGCCAGGTCGCCCGGCAGGAAGCCGAGACGCTCGCCTGCCTCCACCGCCGGACGGGTCAGGACGATGCGTTGCACCTGGTCGCGCTCGTAGGCATCGACGGCGCTGGCGACGGCGAGATAGGTCTTGCCGGTGCCGGCCGGACCGATGCCGAAGGTGATGTCGTGTTCCTGGATCTGCCGCAGGTATTCGACCTGATGCGGGGTGCGCCCATGCAGATCGCTCTTTTTCGTCAGCAGGCCGGCCGCAGGCTGCGCCGCCTGGCTGCGATTGCGCAACTCGATCAGACCAAGCTGGATATCGTCGATGGACAACGGCGCAGCAGCCAGTTCATAAAAATGGCGCAAGGCCGTCGCCGCCAGGCGCGCCTGCGCAAGGTCGCCATCGATGCGACAGTGCTCGCCCCGACGCGCCAAAGTAACATCATAGGCCATCTCGATCTGGCGCAGATTCTCATCGAGCGGGCCACAGAGATTTGCCAAGCGGGTATTGTCGAGCGGCGCGAAACTGACCGACAGGCTTTTGGGTTTCAATTGCAGACCTTGCGCATCGCGCTTTCAGCGGTTTTCGAGCAGCGCCGCCTCGGCGGCGGAAAGTATCCAGACGCGGTGCACCGCGCCGGCCAGGTCGATCTGATAGCGCACCTTGACCGGCGCCTGCACCATGGTCGGCATCACGATCATATTGAGTTCGTTGCGGATCTGCGCGCCGGGAGAAAGCCGGTAAACGGTGCCGTCGATCTCTACCTGCCAAAGCTGGGGCGGCTGCATCTCGCCGACCTTCGCCTCCTCGGGCAGGCTGCGCATGACAGCCAGCGTCGGCGCGACCGACGTGGTATTGCCCATGTCGTCGCCGACCGAATTGATGATGGTACTGATGATGGCGGGTATCAGCGGGTTAAGCGGCATGCTTGGATAATAGCCCGATTCAAATCGGGCGGGAAGCGCAGCGGGGCAGACGGCACGCTACAATTCCGGCCCGCGTCGGCGACTCCGCCATGGCGAAACCGGATGGAACGTACATGCAACAAACCGAAAACCTCAATATCGAATCCTTCGACCCGATGCCGACACCGGAGGAAATCCACGCGCGCGTGCCCATGACCGAGGCGGCCGAAAAGTCGGTGCTGGCGGGACGGCGCGCCATCGAGGCGATCCTCGACCGGCGCGATCCGCGCCTGTTTGTCGTCGTCGGCCCCTGCTCGATCCACGATCCGGTCGCCGGCATCGACTACGCGCGCCGCCTCAAGACGCTCGCCGACGAGGTTGCCGATACCCTCGTGTTGGTGATGCGCGTCTATTTCGAGAAGCCGCGCACCGCCACCGGCTGGAAGGGCTATATCAACGATCCGCGCATGGACGACAGTTTCCATATCGAGGAAGGCATCCAGAAGGCGCGCGAATTCCTCCTCGCCGTGAATGAGTTGGGGCTCCCGGCGGGCACCGAGGCGCTCGATCCGATTTCGCCGCAATACCTCGGCGACCTGATCGCCTGGACCGCCATCGGCGCGCGCACCTCGGAATCGCAGACGCACCGCGAAATGTCTTCCGGCCTATCGACACCGGTGGGCTTCAAGAACGGCACCGACGGCTCGCTCGACGCCGCCACCAACGCCATCATTTCCGCCTCGAAGCCGCACAGCTTCCTCGGCATCAACGGCCAGGGCCGCTCGTCGGTAACGCGCACGCGCGGCAACCGCTATGGTCACCTGGTGCTGCGCGGCGGCGGCGACCGCCCGAACTACGACACGGTGAGCGTCGCGCTGGCGGAAGCCGCCCTGGCGAAAGCGAAGCTGCCGCAAAATATCGTCGTCGACTGCTCCCACGCCAACAGCTACAAAAAGCCGGAACTCCAGCCGCTCGTCATGCACGACGTGGTCAACCAGATCCGCCTGGGCAACAAGTCCATCGTCGGCCTGATGATCGAAAGCAACATCGAGGCGGGCAACCAGCCGATTCCCGAGGATCTGTCCAAGCTGAAATACGGCTGCTCGGTCACCGATGCCTGCGTTGATTGGGCGACCACGGAAACCATGATCCGCGACGCCTACGACGCCCTGCGCGGCCCGCTGGCCGGACGCGCCGAGCGAAAGACCGCCGCATGAGTACGCTGATCAAGCCCTTCCGTGGCCTGCGTCCCGCACCCGGACGCGCGGCGGAGATCGCCGCCCCGCCCTACGACGTGCTGTCGTCGGAGGAAGCGCGCCGGATAGTCCATGGCGACACCGAGAAGCTCTGGTCTTTCCTGCATATCTCCAAGCCGGAAATCGACCTGCCGGCAGACATCGCCCCTTACGATCCAGCCGTCTATGCCAAGGCCGCCGCAAACCTCGGCTCCATGCTCGGTGCCGGCGTACTGGCGCGCGATGCGGTCCCTGGCTATTACGCTTATCGTCTGACCATGCCGACGCCTGGCGGCGACCATGTGCAAACCGGCTTGGTGGCAACCGCTGCCGTCGCCTGCTACGACAGCAACCGCATCCGCAAACACGAATTCACCCGCCCCGACAAGGAAGACGACCGCGTACGGCAGATCGAGGCGACCAACGCCCAGACCGGCCCTGTGCTGCTCGCCTACCCGGCCTCAACGACGGCCGACGCCATGATCGACGCCATCGCCCAAGGCGAACCGGCGAGCGACGTCACCGCCGCCGACGGCATCCGCCACCAGATCTGGACGCTCGACGACCCCGCGCGCGTCGATGCCCTGACGCGCTGCTTCGACGGCATGGAAGCGCTCTACATCGCCGACGGCCACCATCGCTCCGCTGCTGCTTCGCGCGTTGCCGCCGCTAGGCGCCAGGAAGAGCGCGAACTGTCCAGCGACTATTTCCTCGCGGTGATCTTCCCCCATCACCAGATGCGGATCCTCGACTACAACCGCGTCGTGAAAGACCTCAACGGCCTGACCGCAGACGAATTTCTCAAGCGTCTGGAAGAAAAATTCCTGGTCTCCCCTGCCTGCGGAGCGGTCAAGCCCGCCTGCCCCGGCGAGATGGGGCTCTATCTGCCCGGCCGCTGGTACCGGCTCAATCTCGACCCGAAGCTGTTCGTCAAAGACCCGGTTGCCGGTCTCGATGTTTCGCTGCTTTCGGAACACGTACTCGGTCCGCTACTCGGCATGGCCGACCTGCGGCGCGACGAGCGCATCGACTTCGTCGGCGGCATCCGCGGCCTGGAAGAACTCGAAAAACGCGTCGACTCGGGCGAAATGGCAGTGGCTTTCGCACTGTATCCGACGCACATGGATCAGTTGATGGCGGTGGCCGACTGCAATCTGGTCATGCCGCCCAAATCGACCTGGTTCGAGCCCAAACTCGCCGACGGCCTGGTTTCGCACGTCCTCGACTGAAACCGCGCGGCCCACACCGCGCGTGCGACACCGCCGCTAGGCGAGTTTGAACTGCGCAATGAGTCCCTGGAGATCGGCCAGCAGGTTAGCCAGTTCGGCCGCTGCGCTCTCCGTGCTGCGGATGTCGGCGGCGGTCGCCTCGGCCATCTGGTCGATGGTCGCGATGCTGGAGCTGATCTGGTCAGTCTCGACGTTTTGCATCATGGCGTTGGTGGCAATCTGCAGGTTCATCTCGCTGATGGTCGCAACGGCCCCGGTGATCTGTCCCAGCGACTTGCCGGCCCGTTCGGCCTGACCAACACTGTTTTCGACCAAAGCGCGCCCCTCTTCCATCACACGCACCGCATCGATGGCTTTGGCCTGCAATTTGTCGATCATGTGTTGAATCCGCGAAGTCGCCTCCTGGGTACTCTGGGCCAGTTTGCGCACCTCGTCGGCGACGACGGCGAACCCTCGCCCCTGTTCGCCGGCACGCGCCGCCTCGATGGCGGCATTCAGTGCCAACAGATTGGTCTGGTCGGCAATGCCTTTGATGGTTTCGAGGATGGTGCCGATGTTGCGGCTATCGTCGTCAAGCTCGTGAATCACGCCGGTCGCCCGCTTCACCTCGACCGCCACCGCATTGATCGACTCGATGGTTTCGGCCACCACAAGCGTCCCTGAATTGGCCTCCTGATCGGCGGCAGAAGCCGCCGCAGCGGCACTCTCTGCACTTTGGTTGATCTCGGCCGCCCGTTGCAACATGCCCTGCACGGACTGGCTAACGGTATCGGTTTCCTCGACCTGATGTCTCACGCTCTCCGCCGTATGCTCGGCCACCGCGCGCAGCGCGCTCGTCGATGTACTCAGCCGCTGCGCCGATTGGGAAACCTGCACCAACGCGGCCTGAATCTTGGAAGCGAAGCGATTGAAGCCACCGGCCAGTTCGCCGATCTCGGCTGCCTTGTTTTCATCCATGCGCTTGGTCAGATCGCCTTCGCCCTCGGCGATATCGCGCATTGCATCAATGGTTTCCCGCAACGGGCGCGTGATCCCTTTGGCCAATAACGATGCCAGCAGGATCAGCAACACCCCGACCGCAGCAACGGCACCTATGCTTTGCATGGCTTGCACTTTCACCGCTTGATTGACATCGTCGATGTAAATGCCGGAACCGACCAACCAGCCCCACGGCTCGAATTTCATGACGAATGACAGCTTCGGATACAACTCATCGGTCGTGCCGCCGCCGCTCTTGGGTTTCGGCCAGTCGTAGGTCACGTAGCCATGGCTGGCCTGATTGGCGACCTCGTTGAAGGCGACAAACAGGTTCTTTTTGCCATCGGTATGCTGGATCGGGCCATCCAGGCCGACTTGCAGACTAGTGGCGCAATTGAACTTCGCCGCATCGAGCACCTTGCCATCCAGCGCCGGCACCGTCGGGTGCATCACCATTTTCGGTACTGGGGCGGTGAAATCGTTGATCCAGAAATATTCGGTCTTCTCGTAGCGCATCGACTTCAGTGCCGCCATCGCCGCCGCCTTGGCCGCCGCCTCGTCGAGTTGCCCGCTTTGCTGCAAGGCATGGAAATGCGCAACGATACTATGTCCCGCTTCGACCAGATGACGGGTCTTGAGCCTCTTCTCGCTCATCAGCACATCGCGCACCGTATTGATGTCGACCACACTGACGCCAAGCAGGCTGACGACAAACAGGCCCACCATCCCCCAGATCTTGTTGCGAATGCTCAAGCGCTCAAGAAATCGTCCCATCTCGCCTCCTCGTGGCTTTATTGGTCGAGTACGAAATCGGAAGATCGCGTCTCGCCTATTACTTTATGTTTATAGTATCGGCACAGGACCGCTAGTAGCAAGCGCTAGTCGAAAAAAAACCACGAGAACCATTCCTGTCGTTTGAAAAGCGAACATATAACGAAGGCATCGGATTGATCTTGACAGCGTGGGTCATCGCCTTGATGATAACCAGAGCAATAGGATCGATACGACAGATCGTATCTGCCGACCAGTCGGCAGGGAAATCAAATAAAACAAGGAGGAGCAAACCATGAACTTCGACGATGCAATCGCGGCACATATCAAATGGAAGGTCCGTCTCGGCCAATTTATCGACGGCACCAGCACCGAACAGCTCAAAAGCGACACGATCTGCAAGGACAACCTGTGCGACCTGGGCAAGTGGATTTATGGCGACGGCACGAAATACAAAGCCTTAGGCCATTACAAGGATCTCGTAACCAAGCACGCCAATTTCCACCGCTGCGCTGCCGACGTGGTCAAAAAGGTCGAGACCGGCGACCGCACCGGGGCCAAAGCCTCGTTAAGCGGAGCATTCGCCTCGGCCTCGAAGGAAACCGTCTCTGCCATCATGGAGCTGAAAAAAGAGGCCAAGTAAGGTCGCCCCACGCAGCGCCGTCTCACGGCGCACCAAAATTCTGGCGCTCAAGGCGCCAGTGTTTTTTCCACCAGCCGCACCCAGTAGCGGATGCCGGTGGAGATGATTTCGTCATTGAAATCGTAGTGCGGGCTGTGCAGCATGCAGCCACCCGCACCCGGGCCATTGCCGAGCCAGACATAACAACCCGGCACCGCGCGCGCGAGGTAGGCGAAATCCTCGGCACCCATGCTGGGCTTGAGTTGCGTGAAGACATTCGCGTCGCCCACAACATCGCGCGCCGCCGCACGACTCATGGCGGTGGGCTCTGCGGCATTGAGCGTCGGCGGATAACCGCGTGCATATTGCAGATTGATGCCGACGCGATAGGCAGTTTCGATGCCGACGCAGATCCGGCCGATCCCGGCTTCCAGCGCGCTCTGCAATTCCGGACTGAAAGTGCGCACCGTGCCACCGAGAACCGCCTGCTCCGGCAGGATGTTGTCGGCATGGCCGGCATGGAAGCGCGTCACGCTGACGACAGCGGGATCGAGCGGATCGGCGTCCCGACTCACCAACGACTGCAAGGCCTGCACCAGCGCGGCTCCCGCCAGGATGGCGTCCGTACCCTGGTGCGGCATGGCCGCATGTGCGCCGCGCGCGGTGATGACAATCTCGAAGCGATCTGCACCGGCCATCACCGGCCCTTCCAGCGCAGCGATACTGCCGGCCGGCAAGCCGGGCCAGTTGTGCAGACCAAACACCATCTGCATCGGAAAGCGCTCGAACAAGCCCTCCTCGACCATGACGCGGCCGCCGCCTTCATGCTCCTCCGCCGGCTGGAAGATGAAATAAACCGTACCATCGAAGTTAGCCGTGTCGCGCAAGGCGACCAGCGCCTCGGCCGCACCCAACAACATCGCCGTATGACCATCGTGGCCGCAGGCATGCATCCGCCCCGCGTGGCACGAGCGGTGTGCAAAGGTATTCAGTTCCGGCAGCGGCAGCGCATCCATGTCGGCGCGCAGACCGATGGCGCGCGCGCTGCTGCCCAGTTTGAGCTGCGCCACCACACCGGTGCCGGCCAACCCTTCATGCACTTCAAGCCCCAGTTTTTTCAGGTGGGCAGCCACCACTGCGGCGGTACGCGTTTCGGCAAAGGCCAGTTCGGGATGCGCATGCAGATCGCGGCGTAGCGTAGCGATACGCGGCGTCAATGCGGGCAACAACTCGCTCAGATTCATCGCAGGACTCCATCTCCTCGTTTTTGGCGCACTGTAACACCAAGGCTACAATCGCCGCCATGTCCGCTCCCATCCTGCTCGCCCCGGCGCTCCGCGCCTTCGAAGCCCGCCATGCCGCTGCGCAGCCCGCGTTAATGGAACGCGCCGGTGCGGCAGCGGCGGCCATCGCCATGCAAATGCTGACGGATGGCGCATTGCCCGCGCTAATCCTGGCCGGCCCCGGCAACAACGGCGGCGATGCCTTCGTCGTTGCCCGGCTGCTCGCGGCAGCCGGCCGCCGCCCACAAGTACTGTTTGCCGGCAATCCGGCAGACCTGCCGGTGGATGCCCGCGCCGCCTCTGCCGCCTGGCGCGCGGCGGGCGGCGAATGCCACATGTATTTCCCCGCCGTGTCCTCCGGCCTGATCATCGACGGACTGTTCGGCATCTGCCTGGCACGCCCCATCGCCGGCGTATATGCTAAATGGATCGAACGCGCGAATGCGAGCGCTCGTCCAATCCTCGCACTCGATGCCCCCAGCGGCTTGAACGCGCTCACCGGTCGCATCACTGGCCCATGCATCCGCGCCAGCCATACCGCCACCTTCATCGCGCTCAAGCCCGGCCTACTCACGGGCGACGGCCCCGATGTCTGCGGCACCGTCAGCGTATGCGATCTCGATCTCGCCTGCGATGCGCCCGACGGCTTGCGCATCGCCCCCGCGTTGTTCCGCTCTTGCCTCAGCCCCCGCCCGCGCAACAGCCACAAAGGCAGCTATGGCGCCGTCGCCATCGTCGGCGGCGCCCCCGGCATGGCAGGCGCGCCTCTGCTGGCAGGACGGGCAGCGCTCAAGCTCGGCGCCGGGCGCGTCTATCTGGGGATGCTGGAGCGCCTGGCGGTCGACTATGCGCAACCCGAACTGATGCTGCGCACCCCAGAGGCAGCCATGGCGGCGGCTACTGTGCTGGCCATCGGTCCCGGGCTTGGCCAAGCCGAGACGGCGCACGAACTCTTGACGCAGGCGCTCGCCAGTCCTCTCCCTCTGGTCGTCGATGCCGACGGCCTCAATCTGCTGGCGCAAGACATTGTCTTACAGCAAAAGCTCGCCGTCCGGCCAGCGCCGACTTTCCTCACGCCCCACCCTGCCGAAGCTGCTCGCCTGCTCGGCAGCACGACGGCGGAGATTCAAGCGGACCGGCGCGCCGCCGCGTGCCAACTCGCCAATCGTCTGCACGTCCATGTCGCTCTGAAAGGCTGCGGCACCATCGTCGTCGCCCCGGACGGCCGCTGGTTCATCAACACGACGGGCAATCCAGGACTTGCCACGGCCGGCAGCGGCGACGTGCTGACCGGCATGCTCGCCGCCCTGCTCGCCCAGGGCTGGCCGTCGCTCGAAGCCCTGCTGGCGGCAGTACATCTCCACGGCGCAGCCGCCGATGCATGCGTCGCGGCCGGGCACGGCCCGCTCGGCCTGGTGGCCGGCGACATCATCGATCCCGCACGCCGGACACTCAACGGCTGGATCGCCGCCAGCGGCAACTGAAGCCCATTGCGGCAAAGCGGTGAGGGACCGGTGAGGGCACGAGCGTACTGTTAGAATCGTTCGACCCCTTTTCAACACAGGCACAACCATGGAATTCCCCCTGACACTGGCACACGAAGTCGAGTGCAATGTCCTCGCCGCGCTCGCCGAAGACATCGGCGGAGGCGACCTTACCGCCTTGCTGACGCCCGCCGGCCGTTCCGCTGTCGGCGTCGTCGTCAGCCGCGAAGACGCGGTCCTCTGCGGCAGTGCCTGGTTCGACGCCTGCTTCCGGCGCCTCGATCCGCAGGTCGACATCCGCTGGCACGCACAAGACGGCGCCGCTATCCAGACCGACCAGATCCTCTGCGAAATCACCGCCGATACCCGCGCATTACTGACCGCAGAACGTTGCGCGCTGAACTTTCTCCAATTGCTCTCCGGCACGGCGACCCAGACCCGGCGCTATGTCGAGAGCGTCGCCGGCACCCGCGCGAAAATTGTCGATACACGCAAGACTCTACCCGGCCTGCGTCTGGCGCAAAAATACGCCGTGCGTTGCGGCGGCGGCACCAATCACCGCCTCGGACTTTACGACGGCATCCTGATCAAGGAAAACCACATCATCGCCGCCGGCGGCATCACCCCAGCCCTGACCAAGGCGCGCGCACTCGCCAACGGCAATATCTTCATCCAGGTCGAGGTTGAATCCCTCGAAGAACTAGCCGAAGCCCTCGATGCCGGTGCAACGCTCATCCTGCTCGACAACATGGACCTGAACCAGATGCATCAAGCCGTCGGCCTGACCGCCGGACGCGCCGAACTCGAAGCCTCGGGCGGAGTGCGACTCGAAACCGTGCGCGCCATCGCCGAAACCGGCGTCGACCGCATCTCCATCGGCGGCTTGACCAAAGACGTGCGCGCCATCGATCTTTCCTTGCGTCACAGCGAGGGCTGAGTCTGCTAGAATCCGCGCCCTGCTGTAGCCCGACCACTGCGGAGAGGTGGATGAGCGGTTTAAGTCGCACGCCTGGAAAGCGTGTTTAGGATAATATCCTAACGAGGGTTCGAATCCCTCCCTCTCCGCCAGAAATACCAGAAAACCCGCACTGCTACAAGCTTTGCGGGTTTTTTACATCTCACATCATTCTGCCTTGTCCCAGTAATCCGGCCGGCCGTAGTTCTCCTTCAGCATATCGATGAACAGGCGCACGCGCAGCGGCAGATGACGGCGCTGCGGAAACACCGCATGGATGCCCACCGGCGCCGTCGCCAGATCGTCGAGCACCGACACCAGCCGCCCCCAGCGCAAATCCTCGCCCACCTCCCATAACGACCGCCATGCCAGCCCCATGCCGGCCAGCGCCCACTCGTGCAGCACGGCCCCGTCGTTGCAGGCGAAGCGCCCCGGCGGCTTGAACAGCACCGGGCGCCCCGCTTCCTGAAAATTCCAGCCCGCCTGGGTTGGCAATGCCAGGCAATCGTGCGCCGCCAGATCGGCCAGGGTACGCGGCACGCCTCGGCGCTGGAAATAGGCCGGACTGCCCACCACCACGCGGCGCATGGTGCCCAGGCGCACGGCAACGAGACTGGAGTCGTCCAGTCCGCCGAGCCGCACCGCGCAGTCGATGCCCTCATTCACCAGATCGACGCTGCGGTCGGAAAGATCGAGGCTCGCGGAAACATCCGCATGCGCGCGCAGAAACTCCAGCAGCAGCGGCGCCACATGCTTGCGGCCGAAACCCGCCGGCGCCGTCACCTTCAAATGCCCGCTCGCCCGCGCGCTGCCAAGTGTCAGCGCCGCCTCGGCGTTGGCCAGATCGGTGAGGATGCGCTGGCAGTCTTCGAGGAAAGCCTCGCCCTCCTGCGTCAGCGTCAGCTTGCGGGTGGTGCGCACCAACAGACGCACGCCGAGCCGGTCTTCCAACGCATCGAGGCGCCGGCCGATGATCGCCGGCGTCACGCCCTCGCCTGCCGCCGCCGCCGTCAGGCTACCTTTGCTCGCCACCTGGACGAAGGCTTCCAACGCTTTCAGCTTGCTCATTATTTACTTTTCGTATCGAATGTATTGCCGATATTGTGACTTATCTTGCATCAGCGTGTCGAATACACTTCAGTCTTCTATAAGACAAAGTGGAGTTCAACATGACCCTCACCCTCCCCGCCGGTGTGCAAATCAACGCCCCCATCCATCCCCGCTTCGAGGAAATTCTGACCTCGGACGCGCTGGAACTCGTCGCCAAGCTGCACCGCGCCTTTGAGCCGCGCCGCCAGGAACTGCTGAAGGCCCGCGTCGCCCGCCAGGCCCGCATCGACGCCGGCGAGATGCCCGACTTCCTGCCCGAAACTGCCCACATCCGCGCAGGCGACTGGAAGGTCGCGCCGCTGCCGAAGGCGCTGGAATGCCGCCGCGTCGAAATCACCGGCCCGGTCGAAGCCAAGATGATCATCAACGCCTTCAACTCCGGCGCCGACAGCTACATGACCGACTTCGAGGATTCCAACAGCCCGAACTGGTTCAACCAGATCCAGGGCCAGGTGAATCTGTACGACGCCATCCGCCGTAAGCTCTCCTTCACCAACGAAGCCGGCAAGGAATACAAACTCAACGACAAGATCGCCACCCTGCAAATCCGCCCGCGCGGCTGGCATCTGGACGAGAAGCACGTTCTGGTCGACGGTCAGCGCGTCTCCGGCGGCATCTTCGACTTCGCCCTCGTCTTCTTCCACAACGCCAAGGAACAAGTCGCGCGCGGCGCCGGCCCCTTCTTCTACCTGCCGAAGATGGAATCGCACCTCGAAGCGCGCCTGTGGAACGAAATCTTCTGCATGGCACAGGACCACATCGGCATGGCGCGCGGCACCATCAAGGCCACCGTGCTGGTCGAAACCATCCTCGCCACCTTTGAGATGGAAGAAATCCTCTACGAACTGCGCGAGCACAGCGCGGGCTTGAACGCCGGCCGCTGGGACTACATCTTTAGCTGTATCAAGAAGTTCAAGAAGAACCAGGACTTCTGCCTCGCCCAGCGCGGCGCCATCACCATGGAAGTGCCCTTCATGCGCAGCTATGCCCTGGCCCTCGTGCAGGCCTGCCACAAGCGCGGGGCGCCCGCGATGGGCGGCATGAGTGCGCTGATCCCGATCAAGAGCGACCCCGTCGCCAACGAGAAGGCGCTCGCCGGCATCCGCCACGACAAGACCCGCGACGCCAACGACGGCTACGACGGCGGCTGGGTCGCCCACCCCGGCCTCGTCCCCATCGCCATGGAAGAGTTCGTCAAAGTGCTCGGCGACAAACCCAACCAGTGGGAAAAGCAGCGCACCGACAGCTTCGGCCCCAAGGACTGGCTCAACTTCCAGCCCGAGCAGCCCATCACCGAAGCCGGCGTGCGCAACAACATCAACGTCGGCATCCACTACCTCGGCTCCTGGCTCGCCGGCAACGGCTGCGTGCCGATCCACAACCTGATGGAAGACGCCGCCACGGCCGAAATCAGTCGCTCGCAAATCTGGCAATGGGTGGTGAGTCCCAAGGGCAAACTCGACGACGGCCGCAAGGTCACCGCCGAGATGGTCCGCGCCATGATCCCCGAGGAACTTGCGAAGGTGAAGGCCACCGTCACCGCCAACGGCGAAAAAACCGAGACCTACGACCAGGCCGCCGGCATCTTCGAAAAGATGGCGCTGGCCGAGGACTATCCGGAGTTCCTCACGCTGCCGCTGTATGAGGCGATGGAGTAAGCAAGCTCGAAAAGTCGGCGTGACCGAAGGGAACCCCTTTTGTGGGGCTGGTGGGACGGGCCGATGATATGAAAACGGCGCATCGGGCAACCGGGGCGCCGTTTTTTTATTGCGGAAATAGGATAATGCCCGTCAATAAATAGGGGAATATTGCTTGCCATTACCCCATTAACCCCCTACCATTACCCCATTCCATTCCATGCCATCGGCTTGAAATGCACTCACTGGACGCTGACTACTTGCACCGCCTGCGCTTCGACGCCACCCAGCTCGCCACGCTGAGGCTGATTGGCGAATATCGTGGCAAGCAAGCGCTTTACTACCAGCAAGTCCCCGAGTTGCTCAAAGCTCTGCGCCAGACGGCCACGGTCGAATCCGCCGAATCCTCCAACCGGCTTGAAGGCATCACCATCGCCACACCGCGCCTGAAGCCCCTGATCCTCAAGAACCAGGCACCGCGCGACCGTTCGGAACAGGAACTGGCCGGCTACCGTGACGCCCTCGCCCTGATCCACGAATCCGGCCCGGACATACCCTTCACGGCCAACCTCATCCTGCAACTCCACGGCCTGATCTGCCGCTACATGCCCAACCCCGGCGGACGCTGGAAGCAAACCGACAACGACATCATCGAACGCCTGCCCGACGGCACCAGCCACATACGTTTCAAACCCACGCCGGCCCACCTCACCCCCATGCAGATGGAAAGCCTCATTGAGCGCTACCGCGCCGCCGTGGATCATGGCATCCAAGACCCGCTCGTCCTCGTGCCGCTGGCCATCCTGGATTTTCTCTGCATCCATCCGTTCTCCGACGGCAACGGTCGCACCGGCCGGCTGCTCACGCTCATGCTGCTTTACCACCACGGCTACGAAGTCGGCCGCTACATCAGCCTGGAGCGCGTCATCGAAGAGAGCAAGGAAAGCTACTACGCCGCCCTGCAAAAAAGCTCGGCAAACTGGCACGCGGGCAAACACGACATCAAGCCCTGGCTCGACTACTTCTGGGGCGTGCTGCTCGCCGCTTACCGCGAATTCGAGCAGCGCGTCACCGCCGCCCATAAGGAATCAGGCAACAAGACCGACCGCGTGCGCGCCGCCGTGCAAGCCCAACCCCAAGCCTTCTCCATCTCCGAGATCGAAACCGCCTGCCCCGGTGTCAGCCGCGACATGGTGCGCGTGGTACTGCGGCAGATGAAAGACGAAGGATTGATCGCCTCCACCGGCAAGGGCCGGGGAGCGAAATGGAACAAGCCGTATCTTGAGGGCGAAACGCAGGATTGGAAAGGGAACTGAACAATGAAACTCAACCTCCGCCAGACCGTCATCGACTTTCTCAAGGCTCGTCCGGAAGAACGTTTCAAGGCACGTCATATCGCACAATGGATATTTGAAAACCAGCGCGAAGCCTGCGAGGAGAAGCGACGTAATAGCCAGCAGAATTTGAGCAACGATACCGACCTAATCAAGCAAATCATCGCCGAGATCGCTGCGATTCGCCCGGAAATTCAGAGGAGAGAACCTGCCATCCGCACCACAGAAGGCCGACCACGCCTTTACTACTACGCTGCCGGAACGAAGTACGACGAAATTCTCCACCCAGTTCATGTCGATGCACCGAGTGTTACCGTAGTCAAACTGGCTAAGAGCGAAGTGTCCGAGCACGATCTCTACCCCCTGCTCTGCCGCTATCTGCACGCCGAATTCGGCCTCTACCCGAAGCGCATCGATGAAAAGCGCGCCTCCAACCGCAACGGCCCCAAGGGCAACATCTGGCTGTTCCCGGACATCGTGGCGATGGAAGACCTGGGCGCGGAATGGCACAAGGACATCCGCGATTGCGTGCGCCACTACGGCGACCCGCGCTGCCGGCTGTGGTCTTTCGAGGTGAAGCTGAAGCTCAACCGCTCGAACGTGCGCGAGGCGTGGTTCCAGACGGTGTCGAATTCCTCATGGTCCAACCAGGGCTATCTGGTGACGGCCGAGGTGGAGGGGGCGGACACGATGAAGGAGCTGCGCCTCTTGGCGGCGGCTCATGGCATCGGCCTGATTGTGTTGGACGTGGAAGACCCGACGGAAGGCAGCGAGATTCGCATTCCTGCCCGCGAGCGCAGCGACGTGGATTGGGACGCCTGCAATCGCCTTGCGGAGGAAAACGCCGACTTCCGCGACTACATCCGCGCCGTGCGCCAGTTCCACCAGACCGACGACATCAAGCGCGGCGATTGGGACTTGCCGGCAAAAGAAAGTTGAAAAGTCGGCGCTGGCGGGACGGCGCATCCTGCGCACCGCGCCCTAATCGCCCGCGCCGTCCGGCTGCCCGACCTCAAACTGCTTCACCAGCCGGTCGAAATCGCTCTCGAATAACCGATCCTGCACGATGAGGTATTTCTCGAACTCGCTTTCGGCGTGGGCCTTGACGATTTCCGCCGTCAATTTGCCGGCATCCTGCAGGATGTCACGGTCGGTCGCTTCGATGAAGCGGTTGAGGCAGGTTTCCCAATCCTGCATGGTCATGGGAATTTTGCGCAGCGCCATGCTTTCCGCAACGTCCAGATAGGCGGAGACCAGCCGGGTGAGTTGCGCCATTTCGTCTTCGCTCAGGTAGTTCTTGGCGACGACCACGTCGAATTTCTGAATCTTCCCGCCGGGCGCATCCTTCCAGGTGATCAGTCCCATGTTGGCTTTTTCGGCGTCGACCCGCGCGTGGATGCATCGCAAAGCCTTTGACGGCGAATTCCTCGACGATGCCGGTGACCCATTTGCGGAACTGCACGGCACGCTCGGAATTGACCTTGTAGCCCACGGCGATGATCGCGGCCAGGCTGTAGTGCCGGGTGTCGTAGTTTTTGCCGTCGGCAGCAGTTATTCGAAAATTTCGAATAACTGCTTCTTCCTGCAACTCGCTGTCGGAAAACACCTTTTCAGGTGGTAGTTGATGGTGTGGGTTTCCACGTCGTAAAGCTGTCCCATCATCTTTTCCGTAAGCCAGACGTTTTCATCCGCATACACGGCCTCGACCCCGCCCTGGCCGGTAGCCGCGACAAAGGTCTGGTATTCCGCCGCCGATGAGCGAACGAGAGAAGTGGTATGCGCGCGATTCATGGCGGTATTTTCACAGAACTACGGGCTTACTGCCGGGACGTCACAACAGCAAAAGTCGGCGCTGGCGGGACGCCCGAAGCTGAATTTCCCGCGCGCTCACCCCCGTGGAATGCCAAACTCGTTGATCTGCGGCATACTTTGTCCGCGCGTTGTTCCCAAATCAAAGAAAAACGGAGATTCCCCAAATGCTCAACCAGATGTCTATCGGCAAGCGGCTGACCGCCGCCTTTCTCGCCGCTGCCGCGATCACCTTGGCCAGCGGCCTGTTTGGCATCCTGTTCGCCACCCGCATCGGCAACGCCGGAATTTATGTCGGTGAATCGGCGGCACCGCTGGTGGATGCGGTGATGGAGGCGAAGTTGCAGGCCACCACCGCGCATCTGCGCTTCGAGGAGTTGATGGGCGGCGATCCGGCCGAATCCATCGACAATGTGCGCAAGCTGATGCAGGAGGCGCGCTGGTTCATTGCGGTGATCGGCCAGGGCGGCGAGAACGAGGAAGGCAAGTTCATCCCCGCCACCAACCCGGCGACGCTGGCGCTGGTGAACGCCTCCTTGTCCACGTTCGACGCGCTGGCGAAGTCCCTCGAAAGCCGCCACGCCAGCCTCGGCAAGTCTTTGCCGGAGGCGGAATTCCATCGCCTCGATGCGGCTTTCGATGCCAGCTTCGAGGCCTTCATCAAACAGATCGACGAGCTGGAAAGCGCCATACAGAAGGACATCAAGGCGTCGGTGCAAGACCTGCACGAGACCCTCGACCGTACCCGCATGGTCATGATGGGGCTGGTGCTGGTGGCGCTGGTGCTGGGCGTGACGCTGGGCCGGGTGGCGACGACGTCGATTACCCGGCCGCTGCGGCGCTGCGTCGAATTGGCGGGCGAAATCCAGAGCGGCAACCTCACCGCCCGCGTGGCGCCGGAAGGTCGCGACGAGATCGCGCAACTGATGTTGGCGCTGGACGGCATGCGCGCCGGCCTGCTGGAGATGATCGGCGCCATGCGGCGCAACATCGAGACGCTGAATCATTCGGCCGGGGCGCTGGCCGGCACCGCCGATCGCAGCGAACATGCCAGCGCCATGCAATCCGAGGCGGCCAGCAGCATGGCGGCGTCCATTGAGGAGCTCTCGGTGTCCATCGACCAGATCGGCGACAACACTCGCGCGGCGAATGCGGTGGCCAAGGAATCCGGCGCGCAGTCGTTGGAGAGCGGCCGCATCATCCATGAAGCGGCCAGCGAGATGACGCGCATCGCCGAGGCGGTCAACAACACGGCCGGCACCATCCGCGAGCTGGACGGGGTGTCGGCGCAGATTTCCAGCATTGTCAATGTCATCCGCGAGATCGCCGACCAGACCAACCTGCTGGCGCTCAACGCCGCCATCGAGGCGGCCCGCGCCGGCGAACAGGGGCGCGGCTTCGCCGTGGTGGCCGACGAAGTGCGCAAGCTCGCCGAGCGCACCGCCACCGCCACGCAGGAGATCAGCGGCATGATCGGGCGCATCCAGCAGGGCACGCAGCGGGCCACCCAGGAAATGGAAACCGGCGTAGAGAAAGTCGGCGGCGGCGTCGAGCTGGCTCGTCGCGCCGGCGACTCGGTGACCGACATCCGCA
>Ga0209262_10000275_pt1 | contig 26483 bp, 23 predicted proteins | sample Lowcelwee11metaG_FD_187171 | JGI IMG/M metagenome (GOLD analysis project Ga0209262, IMG submission 187171) | Freshwater pond sediment microbial communities from the University of Edinburgh, under environmental carbon perturbations - Low... | ecosystem: Environmental > Aquatic > Freshwater >... | reverse complement strand
GCTTTACCAAAATCCTTATTGCGCATCATGGAAAGGGTCGAAACATTATGAACGTGTTCCATCCCGCAGAATCTTTTTTGGGCAAAAGGCAAATCAGCAGAAACGATAATGATATGGATATGTTCGTGCTTTTTTGCAACATCATTAAGATGTTTTGTCATGGCGCTACATACGCCGGTATCAAGACTTGGAACCGTTGCAATAAGCTTCTTTTTTCCTTTAAAATCATGCAACGTCACATCTTTTAGATCGGTATTTACGAGATGAAATTCTGGCGCTTGCGCATGAATATGAGGAAGCTCCCCGAGGGTATGCACCTGAGATCCTTTAAATAAAACCATATTTGGTTCCCCTTAGATAATCTATTCACCATACTCCCTTTGATCAAATTTTTGCAATACAGATGCTCTTGCAAGCAAATTTTCCTCTCACGTAATTGATCATGATATTTTGATGGTGGTTGTCTGTTTGATAGAATGAAAATAAGTAAGGATCCTCAGGAGGATGCATGCTAAAAGTTAATTCGGAATGTGCGGAAAAATTATTTTATCCTCAGCAAATAAATCATGAGTTTTTACAAAAAGCAACAAGATGATAAAAATTAGTTTATGTAGCAAGCAAATATCCTTTCTTGAAGAGATAATTAATAATGTAATCGACAGATTCGTCGATTGTGCAGCAGGCTGTATTGATTGTCATTTCAGGATTTTGGGGAGCCTCATAGGGGTCATCAATTCCTGTGAACCCTAAGAGTTTTCCGTTTCTTGCAAGAGCATAGAGACCTTTTGGATCTCTTTTTTCACATTCAATTAAGGATGTATTTACAAATATTTCAATATAATTTCCATTTGCACTGATTAAGTTTCTATTGGAAAGGCGATCTTCTTCATAGGGAGCAATTAAAGAACAGATGGCAAGACCTCGATTTTTTGTGATTTCATTTGCAACAAAACCCACACGACGCACATTCAAAGATCGATGTTGCTTTGAAAAACCAAGTTCACTAGAAAGATTAATGCGCACGAGATCCCCATCTAAAAGAGTGATAGGTCGGTCTTGAATTTCCGCTAACTTGACAGCCAAAGCATTTGCAATTGTGGATTTTCCTGCTGCGGAAAGACCTGTGAAGAAGAGGGTAATTCCTTGCTTAGCACGAGCTGGGTACACTTTTTTCAATTCAGCAAACACCTCGGGATAAGTAAACCAATCAGGGACATCGGCTCCAGTTTTTAGGAGTTCTCTTAACTGGGATCCAGAAATCGTTAATATAGTTTTACAAGGGTCTACTTCTTCGATCGGCTGATAAACATTATCTTCTTGGACATAAGCCATTTCTGTGAAGGGAACCATTTCTATGCCAATTTCTTTTGAGTAGGTCCCGACTAACTCTTGCGCAGCATAGGGGGGATAAAAATCAATGCCATTGAGATCCTTTCCGGGTCCAGCATGGTCTCTTCCTACAATAAAATGGGTACAGCCATAGTTTTTGCGTATAATTGCATGCCAAAGCGCCTCTTTAGGCCCCGCCATTCTCATAGCAATTGGCAATAAACTCAATGTCGCAAGATCGTCCGGATAATAAGGCATGAGTTTTTGGTAACACTTCACACGTGTAAAATGATCTATGTCACCAGGTTTTGTCTTTCCTACTGCCGGGTGCAGCAAAAGATGCGCGCCCGTTTGTTTCGCTGCTAGCTTTGTAAGTTCTACATGAACACGATGCATAGGATTACGGGTTTGAAAGGCAACAACTTTCGAATACCCTTTTTCATTAAAAAATTTTTTCAACTCATCCGGAGTCTTTCGCAAAGAGAGAAAATCATAATGCTTAGGAGAGGAAATTTTAGTGAGCTTTCCCCCTACATAATATGGTCCTGTTTGCTCAAAAAGATAAGCCACACCTGGGTGCTCTTTGCTTGTCGTTCCATACACATGTTGAGCTTCTTCTATTTTATTTGGGCTCCAAATATCAGAAACTTCTAAATAAGCTATAATTGTTCCCTCTTGATCACAAAGAGGGATGCTTGATTCATAATTTTGTTCGATTTTTTGTTTTACATCTTCTTGCACATCTAAGACGATGGGTATTGGCCAAAGCTTACCATCAGGAAGTCTCATTTCATGGATAACGCTGTGATATGTTTTTTCGTCCATAAAGCCTTCAAGAGGATCAAACCCTTGATTTAGCAATAATTCAATGTCACACAACTGACGCTCTGAGAGTATAACGGAGGGAAGGACAGCTCCTGCATAGAGGGAAGACAAAAAAACGGTCCATATAAAGAGAAACACAAAACCCCTATAAAAATATTTTCATCACCCTGATACCATTCGATACGAATCATCTCAAGAAAAAAAGGAATATTCGATGGAGTTTTACAACTCCCTTGATAGAGCTCTTTCGGTATCGAAAGAGCTCTAATGTACTAGGGAAGAGCGAAGGGCGTGTAAGACGTCTTGGAAAACTTGAGATTTACTTTGACTGCTGTCAATTTCAAGTAAAAGGTCTTGCCTTCGATAATGTTCAATTAAAGGGGCTGTTTCTGAAGAATAGATAGTTAATCTTTTTCGAAGAATTTCTTCTGTGTCGTCGATTCGTTGATAAAGAGGCCCTTTGCAAGAATCACACTCACCATCATTTTTTGGAGGGGCGTGTTTTTTATGGAAGGGTGTTCCACACTTTTTGCAGGCAATTCGGCCTGAAATCCTGTCTACTAAGAGTTCATGCGCGATAGCAAATTGCAAAACAGTGACTTTATGTGTGGAGCAAAGTCTTTGATCTAGGGCTTTTGCCTGAGGAAGTGTTCGAGGAAATCCGTCTAAAATGACCCCTTTTTTACAATCTTCTCGAAAAAGTCGGCTAAAAAGCATCTCTAAAGTGAGTTCATCCGGGACTAGCTTGCCCTCATCTATGAAATGTTTTGCCTGGATTCCTAGGAAAGTTTTCTCTTGTATATGTTCTCGAAAAAGATCCCCGGTTGAAATATGACGCAAACTAAGATGTTGGCTGAGGGGGACGGCATGCGTTCCTTTTCCAGATCCGGGAGGTCCCATTAAGATGATTACCAGAGGAAGGGACTCTGATTCTCGCGCTTGAAGTATAGGTTGTTCTTTAGTCAACATTATGGAGATATCATATGATTTTTACCGAAGAGATGAAAGCAAAAAATATTGGACGGAAATCGTGTATGCTAGTACGCCTATAGGGATTTGAAAGAAATCTAGTGCTTATTGGAAAAAAATCAGAATTCCCGATCGATTTCTTATCATTTGTTTGACAAAATCTTACCAGATTTTAATAATCAAAGACTTTCTTTACTTTTCGCATAGGATTACCCGTTGGATCAAGCATTCATTCTCCCTCTTCCCAAATCGCAGAGAACGCCTGGTTATGAAGAGCTTGAAGCAAATCAAAAAAAGGCAAACACGCTTCGTTTTTTACAGATAGCCTTCGATAAATTACGATCAAGAAAAATGGATTGGAAAGATTTTTTTCAAAAGATCGATCCATCAGATCCTATTTTACGTCTAGCAACAACAAAAGAAGGAAACACTATTTTGCATCTTGCAGTGTTTGCAGACCTTAAAGATCTTCCTGAATCCCTCGTAAAAGATCCTGTGTTGCTTTGGAAAAGGAATCATTATGGACTCACTCCTGTTGAAATTGCCCAATTCCTGAGAAGAGAAATATTTCCTCGTCAAGGATTTTCAAGCCTTTCCTCATCATTCAATAAACACACCGGAGTTGCCTGTTGTGAAGAATCTCAGACAGAGGACTTTTCCTTTCTCCCTCATCCTATTTTTGAAAATGAACAGGTTTTATACACGATTTTGTCTCGAACTCAAAAAGCTAAAACAAAAGACCGGATTCCTCCAGAAAAAACCTGGATGGGTGTCTACTTTGATAAAGAAATCCAACAAGGGATGCATCCCCCTGTCTCTATCCGCTTCATCGATAAAGAAGTAGGTTTCGGCGTCTTTGCTGAACAAAAAGTATCTCCCTGCTCTTTTGTTGGCGAATATACGGGCATTATTCAAGAAAGAAAGAAAAAACACCTTAAAGAAAAAATATATTGCGTCAGGTATACTGTTTGGGAGATGGGGCGGAAAAATTTTGTAATCGATGCTGAAAAGATGGGTAATTTCACGCGATTCATCAATCATAGCGCAGCGCCAAATTTGAGCTTGCAGTCTGTCTATTGGAGGGGATTGCCCCGGATGATTTTCATCGCATTGAAAGAAATTGAAGAGGGGACGCAGCTTACATTTGATTATGGGACGTTTTTTTGGAAAGAGTGTCAACAAACTCCTAAGCTATTTTAAGTCTTTATTCTGCTGTCATCAAAAAATCAGCCCTCAAAAAAACAATCGTTTTGACTTTTCTATTCGCATAGAAAAAGAAGGAAGAGAGCAGACTCTCTTAGTCCCTGAATTTGAGAAATTTTTTGGCATCACTTTTTCCTTGCATCTTACATTTAATCCTGGACTTTTTGAAAAAATTTTAAGAAAAACAAAAAAACTTTACAAGAAGGGGGAGTTGAGCCGTCAACAAATCTGGCTTGGAAGTTATTTTCGTACAGAATTAAGTTCCGATTACATCCCGGATATTGTGATTCGGTATATTAATCCCATTTTAGGATGGGGAGTTTTTGCAAATCGCGATTTTAAAAAAATGGAATTTATTGCAGAATATTCAGGTATAGTACGGAAAAGAAAAAGACGAGATCGTAAAAATGCATATTGTTTCGAATATGTCCCTATGTCTCTTGCAAAAACATCTTGGATAATTGATGCTCGAGAGCAGGGGGGAATTTCTCGATACATCAATCATAGCGTCTCTCCAAATCTCATCTCTTCTTTAGCAACAATTGATGGGATTAGTCACGTTATTTTAATTACAAATGAACCAATTCAAAAAGGGACTCAACTTTCTTACAACTACGGTCCTGATTATTGGTCTTGCAGAAATTCTCCTTTGTTTTTTTAATTTTAAATGAGATACACTAACTTTTTTTTATGGAGAAAAAAACGAATGTTTTGGCGACCTTTATTTATAGCTGTTCTCTTAGTTAGTTTTGGATATGCTGAGAAAATGGCTTTTCATACAACAATCCCTGTTGTTGATATGCAAGATTTTTATAATCCAGAAAAAAAACAAGATTTCATTAATAAGGTATCAGATGCTTTGCACACGATTGGTTTTTTCGCTGTTGTAAATACGGGTGTTGATACAGAAGTTTTAATGCAGGCCTACACGGCTTCCCAAGAATTCTTCACAAATGAGCAGGAATTAAAAAATGAAATTTATGATCCATTTTTAAATGGCCAACGTGGGTACGTCCCAGGAGAGACAGCGCAAGGCTTTAAAGATAAGGATTATAAGGAATTTATTCATATTGCCCACAAAGACAACCTATGGCCGTCGTGGATGGATTTAGAAACACCCATGATGCATCTTGTACGTGTATTAGATCTCCAAGCCCAAGCAATGCAACAAGCATTCGCTTTAGCTATTGGAGAATCTGAAGATTTTTTTGTCGATCCTCAAGAAGGGGAGTGCCTTTTACGTGCGCTGCATTACCCCAAAAATCCCTCCCCGGGCCAATTTTGGGCAAATGAACACACAGACATCGATCTTTTTACCATTCTTCCTATGGCCACAGAAGAAGGTTTGCAAGTATGGCACAATGAGGCCTGGGTAGATATTAAGGTTCCCCAAGATGCTTTTATCGTTAATGGGGGCGATAAATTAGAAAATTTAAGCAATGGATATTTCAAGAGCGCTCTACATCGGGTTGTTTCAAAGCCTGATGTTGAAAGGTACTCGATTGTTTACTTTATCCATCCCCGATTGGAAGATCCGGTAGACCCAAGGCCCCATAGCATTGTTATGACAGGGGGGGTTATCCGTTATCCGCAAGCAACAAGTTTAGAATTATTAATCCCTCGATTAAGAGAATTGGGTATTGCAAGTCCAGCACTTTTGCAGTTCGAAGCAGACTGCGGGATTCTTGATCGAATTACAGATCTTGTAGAGCGTGGTGTTGCAGCAAAGCCTATCGTTCGAACCTATGAAATTTGGAAAGCACAACAAAAATGAGATTCAAGATCTTTCGACATTCAGTTTATTTTATTTTGCTGGGATTGGTGTAATGTTGATATTACCTCTACCAGTTGAATCGAAAATCAGCCGAAATGATCATAGAAATCAAGGAACTATAAATCTCAAAAGAGCTCTACTTTTTGCTTGGATCTTTTTCTTTACTCCTTGGATTTTTTTTGCAACAGTTAATGAACCTCTTCGTTGTGAATTTTTTTCTGGGTATCGCAATGATAGACTTCATTGGCATTTACAAGATCCTGGAGACGGAGGTGAGCTCACCTATAGCGAACTTTACCGCGATTTACAATTTTGGGAAAATGGGCTCGTTTTAAAAACAATCCATCGAGACCTTGTTTTTTATATAAAGGGGAGTTATGCAGCATTTGGCCCGGGAACACTTTTTCAACGCTATGCCAATCAAAATTTCACTCCCTCTGAACCCCTTTTTGAATTCTCTTCTCATGGATTTGCTGCAGACACAAGTGGGTATTTCGGCTATGCAGTCAATTTAACGGCAGACAGAACGTATAAAGTGATTCTCATTCCCTTAATTGGAATGTCTGGTCATTTCGAACAGTTAATTCGCAATCAAGGATCCCCAGATCTTCTTTTTTCAACAGATGCTGTTGGAGCGAGTTCTTTCACCATGCACTCTTCTTTACCCAATAAACTCCATCAAACCTGGTATGGATTTTTTATTGGAGGAGGATTTCAGATTGAACCGGGAGGACGGTTTATCTTACAAGCAGGCTATACATATCATTGGCTCCATTGCAAATTCAAGACACATACAAAAAATGAAGTCTCTCTTTTTGATGCGGGATCAAATCTGTTAAGTAGCCAAGAGACAAAGACCAAAATACATCTATCCGATGCAGGAAATTTAGGGCATACTGGATGGGCCCAGATTGATTATTTATTCTCAAAGCTCTGGCGTATGGGATTTGGAGCGCAGATTCACTATTTTTCGAGCCGTGTGGCCAATGCTCACTTAAATAGGGAAGTGGAGACGATTTTCCCAGATTTAAACATTATAAAAAGCGATGTTTCTGAAAAATTTAAACTTCGATGGACCTCAATTTCCGGTTTTTTCGAAACTTCGCGTGCATTTTAAAGGTTTTTCATGAAACACACACACTCTCCCCAAGATAAAAACCGAAAATTTCCAAAAGATCAGTTGATCATGGGCATCCATGCCATTACAGAAGTTCTCAACCATACTCCCGATCGTTTGATTCAAGTCTTTACAGAGCGCCCTAAAACAGAAGGACGAAAATCTGAGTTGATTGATCTCTGCATGAAAAAAAATATTCCTATAACAACTGCCTCATTTGATGCCCTCACAAATATGGTCGATAGTGACTCTCATCAATCTTTTGTAGCTCATGTCAAAACAAGAAAATTTATTGCTTTGAAAGAGTTTCTCCAAAAAATGGAAGAAAAGGAGAGATCTCTTGTTCTTATGTTGGACCAAATCTTTGATCCTCAAAATTTTGGGGCCCTTCTGCGTAGCGCCGAATGCTTTGGAGCGGATGCCATTGTTTTTTCAAAAAACCGAGGATCCGATTTGACTCCAGTTGTTGCAAAAGCAAGTTGCGGAGCCTCGGAACTCCTTGAACTTGTTCGCGTTGCTAATCTTGCTGAAGCGGTTTCTTCCTTTCAGGATGCGGGTTTTGAAGCAGTCGCTGCTTTACTGGATGCTAAAGCTAAAAACCTCTTGGGATTCCGATTCCCAGCCAAGACTCTTCTCATCGTGGGTTCAGAAGGGGAAGGGATCCAACCTTTGATCCAAAAAAGAGCAGATCATTCTGTCTATATTCCCATGAAGGGAAAGATTCAATCCCTTAATGTTGCTCAGGCGACAGCTACCTTACTGTACGCCTATACATCGCAGTCTTGATACAACTTGTGAAAATTAAAAAAATGATTTACAATCATATTCTTTAAAACAATCTCTAAGAGAGGATATTTATGAATTCGAATGCAATTCCGCCTACAGCAACATCAACAGTTCCCCTCGAAGGTTCCTCCAACAAAAAGATTTTGCCTGAATCGCAGAACAACAAGAAAGTTCAGGAAGTAGCTCAACCTGTGTTAAGTAGTAGTAGAAATATTCCTCTTAGTCAATATAAGTTTCCAGCATCATTTTCAAAGGGTGAACAAACTCAGAAACAACCTTATGATCCTGAATTTGGAGAGGTCATTGAGTCACCATCTGATAAAGCTTAGGGAGCGCTTGGCCAGGAAAGGGAAACACTTGTACGGCCGTGAAAAGAAAGCCATCCATCTATATCAGTTTCAAGTATTTTAGCCTTTGAAATGACTTCCATAAGTTCGTCCCAAGTCTTTCCAATGTGAACCCCTTGGATTAAGTCTGCGATTTCATTATAATATGCGCTTTCAAAATCGACCATCCCTTGATCCTCGCATTGATTTAATACCAATTGGATGGCCTCGAGATTTTCAATTACATCTGCCTTAGCTTGAATAAACTGCTTGTCTTTGCTCATAGATTAACACCTACATATAATCTATAGTAACGATTAGAAAGAAATCAAACAAGTTGTTGAAGAACCTGTCCAATTAAAATCAAAAAAGAAAAACTCATCAGAGCAATCAAAAAAGGTTTCCCTCCAGGCAGTTGCTTATGTTGTGGAAGATGTTTCATATAACGGCCTACCCAGACCATAAGAGGTGGCATGAGACCAAAAAGGAAGGCACAACTCACACCTCCTGCATAGCTGAGAGCTATGAGAAAGATTTGTGGATATTTGAGAGCGATGAGCAATGGAATTCCAAAAACCATCGAGCAAAGGATAATTTTTTTTGTTCCTTTTTTTTCCCATTTTAACCCATCGGCGAGGAAGTCAAAAAACGAGAGAGCTAGTGGAATAAAAGAGGTGGTCAACGCAAAGAAAGCAAAATATTTTCCAATCTCAAAAATAACAGGATTTTGAACGTAGCGTCTTAATGGACCTATGGCATTTTTCCCAGCGATAGCAGCCTCTTGCAGTCCATAAGGCCCTTCGTGAGGAACAATCCCCAAAATCAAAAATTCCCAAATTAGATAAATAATTAGGGGAATGAAAGATCCAAAAAAAATGGCAAGTCTAATTTTTCGGACGTTTCTATCCATATAAGTCATGAGAGAGGGGATGATGACCTGATATGTAAAAGCTGTAAACAAAATAGGCAAGGCGAACCAGGATTTCCCCCAGTTTACATGAGATAAAAGAGTGAAATTTACAGAACTTACGGATACCGTTAAAAATCCAAGATAACAAATTACAACACCGCTGATCAAAAACATATTCAAACGGTCTACAGAACGCGTACCCAAATAAACCACAGGAGCAAATACAGCAGTATAGAGAATTGTTGAGAACCAAGCGGGGAGATGACTTAGACCTGAAATGTCTTTTAAAACCTCACCACCTCCAGATAAATGTGCAATCATGACTGTAAGAAATAAAAAGAGATACATGCACCAAAAAACGAAACGACCCGTAGGGCCAAAAATTTTATCCGCCATAGAAATAAAGCTTGTGTCCTTGGGCATCCAAAGACTGACTTCTACAAGTAAAAGCCCAGTGCAAAACATAAATAGCCAGCAAAAGAAATACATAACTGCCGAAGGAACAAAACCAGCAGAGCCTGTTGCAACAGGGAGAGCAAGCATGCCAACACCGATCGTTGTTCCGGCAACAAGAAGAGATCCGCCTACTACGTGACCCATCGAATGAATAATTCTCATGAAATTCCTACAGCAATCAAGATGATCTGACAGATTATAGAAGCATTCAGAATAAATACATATCCATAAATCTCTGCGTTGTTTTAGCATCTTTACTTGCCCTGAAAATCTGGATATCCTGGCATCAGTTATGCCCATCAACGATATTTTGAAATAAGGGATCAGAAGGCTGAAGGTAGAGCTGGAGTTAAGCTGAAAAGCTTCGAAACGCTTCCCTTTGGGGATGATCCCACCTTGACAGACAAGGTTGATCGAGCGTCTGTCAGAACCTTTTTTCAGGGCATTTTCTATCTAGACCTTGTTGCAAAACAAATTTATATTCAAATCTCATATCATAATATCGTAGGGGAAATCCTTTTTCCTTACTCCTACAAAAAAAAATAATTTTTTATTTAAAAAATAATATCAATCTATTTAATTGAAATAAAAAACATGAAATGCATAAAATGCATTCCAAAAAAATGGAAATTAATCATGAGTGCATTAACCCCGTTTATACATAAACAATATCAGAGAGATACCATACAACAACAGCCCTCAAGCAATGGTCAATACCAACCGACTGGTGGTGCGGCAGCCGCAGCTGTGGGACAAATGGCTATACAAGCAATCACGACATCCTTCGGGGCTCAGTTAACAGAGAATGGCATTCGAATAGGTCAGCTCGAAATTGCCCTTCAAAATGAGCAGAAGGAATATCAAAAAGAGAAAACACAGATAGAAGAAATGCATCAACAAGCTTTGCAACGCAAGGAAACTGAGTTAGGGGATTGTAAAAGCGAAATTCAACGATTAAGAAACCAAAGAAATATGGTAATGATAGGAGCAGGAGGGGTCATTGGAGGAATAGGCCTCGCAGCTGCTATCGTTCGACCTTCGGGAGATCGTTCTTGCTTGATCTCTTGATCATATTTTTGATTTAACACATTGTAAGTCGCGTAGCATGAAGATTTGCCATCCACTCTAAAGAAGGATCCTTCTCCGTGCAGAACTTTGCAAGAGCTACGCGTCCAGATGAATTCAGTCCAAAATTTTGGAAGTATTTATTCACAATCATTTCAGGATCTTGCTCCGCACATAGTTTTGCAATTTCAAGACATCGCTTAGGATCTTCTTCTAGTCTAAAATTTTGAAAATTCTCTGCTGTAAATCGAGCATTTTTCTTTGCGCAAATTTTAGCAATTTCAAAAATGTGCTCAGGATTCCTTAATCCAAAATTTTGAAAGTGAGTAAGCGTCGCTAATGCATTTCTTTCCATACATTGTTTTGCAATGAGCGTACAGTGTCTCTGATTTGTTAAATTGAAATTTTGAAAATACAAAGCCATCGCAAAACTTCTTTCTTCCTCAAGGCCAACAATATATGCAAAATCCGGGATGTTTTTGTTGTCAGATTGATATAAGGGGTAAGAATCCTTAGAAGGCCCTCTAATAAGTCTTTGGGCTACACAGAAACGATCTTCCGGATTTTCTAGTCCAAAATTTTTAAAATGCTCGGCGAGAGCCTTTGGATCATGGTCAGCACATAGTTTAGCAAGCATGTATCTTTGTTTTGAGCTTAAGGGCTCAAAGTTTTGAAGGTGATGTTTTGCTACAGTTCCTGGGGCTCCTTTCATGCACGTTACAGCAAGAGAAAAATGGTCCCGCGAGTTTGACAATCCAAAACGCTTGAAATAAGCAGCAACAGCAAAAGGAGCTCTCTTCGCGCATGTTAGAGCAATTGATCTAATTTCCATTTGACAGGAGATTTCGAAGTGAGGGAAGTATTTAGCGACAAGTGCTGGATTTTTATGCACCAACCACTTAACCAATTCAAGGCGTTCAGATTCCGTTATTATTCCAAAATTAGAAAAGTTTTTCAAAGATTCATCTGGAGATTTTTCAATACAAAGCTTAACTATGGAAAGTTTACTCTTGGGCCCTAATCCTTGAAAAAATCGATCCATTTTAAGGACTGTAAGACTGTCATTTTCTATGAGGGATTTCACATTTCGAGTCCAAGGATTTTGTGTAGTCCGTCTGGAGTGGTGTTTAGCATATTCTATTAAATTTTTCCCAATTTCAAAATTTCTCTTTGGAAGAAAGTGAATAATTGAAGCAATAGATCTTTCGACCCCTGTGGGTCTGGACCTTGTTATAAAAGAAGAAATATTGGGGAAAAAACCTAATCTTTGAGTCATGAACAAATCCTTTTTATTATTAATGACCTAATTATACACCAATTAAATCAAAAAACAACATAACATGTATTATCAGACGTTGTGCCGAATTGGTATAAGAAAGGACTGGTTTCTATTGCCGCCAGTTCGTTACAAGTTTTGTATGCATTATGTTCGCTTTTTGACATAAAATGACCGACACGCCTATTAAAAGTATTATCATTATCATTATCAGAATCGGATAAGACGCCGATACTAATTCGATCCATTCTTGGTGAAGTAGTGCCCCCAGAAGAAATGAAACCAAACTCAAACTCAATAGCAAGCCAACTCCGAGTGAAATCTTATCAAAAAGATTAAGTTTATTTAGATTGAAAATCCTTTGCACGCGACCCTCTACAGTTCCCCCCTCAGGACCACGTAACCAACGTGGATTTTCTTTAAAGATTTTGTCGTTTACAATTCCCGGAAGCTCATGATGTAAAGAGCGTAATGTGTTGTAATCGCTAGATGCAATGACGCTTCGACCGATCTCATTAATGTTCGCGAAAATTTGCTCTACATCGACTTGATTTCCACATTCTCCAATACACTTTTTTATTGCTTTGCAGTAGGCCTCAACAACATGCACAGACAACTCTAATGGTGAGTTTCTGGGGTCTGAGAAATGCATCGCTAGTTTTGGTAAGCTCTTTTCAAGAAGTTTTTTGACGTGAGTATCAATTTCACAGATATGTCCGGAAGTTAAGGAACCTTGTTCTTTTATTTTTGTAAATTTACAAAGCGACTCTACTACCATTTCTATAACAGTTTTTATTTCTTCTCTCGTTTCTAGTCCGCTTACTTTTGTTAATTCTACAAAAAAATCATTCAGGTTTTTTAGTTCATTTAAAAAAATCTTCTTCTCATCTCTATCTAGTTCATTTTTATTGACTGAAGGTATGAAATTACGAAGAGTATTAAACAATAGGGTTGCTTTTTCATCCGTAGTCGCCTCGCCTAAGTCCCCTTCCCATGAATCAATATGGCCTTCAAGAAGATTACGGTTAGTAGGATGGTTTTGGGCAAATTCTTTCATGCAAGCGATCACTGGTTTCCATAGATCTATCTGAGACTCATTAATCAATCTCGCCCGAACTCCTCTATCGCCTAAAGGCAGTACACAATTTTCCAGATAAATGTTCCCCAATTTTTCTTTTGGCAGAAAGGAGTAGACGAGAGATACGCAATCTATGGGCATTTTCCCTACAGCTCGAATGCTTTTCCATAGACCGTAAAAGTGCTGTTCTTTGGTGTTACGGGCGGGCTGCTCAGGTCTTACCCAACTAAACATTCGGCCGAGAAATCTATTAAAAATAGAAGCTGGAGATGGGGTTGTATCGACAGGAATTAAACGGGTTTCTTCGTCTGGGATAGTAGATGTTACAATTAACCGATCTTCCATTCTATTTGTTGAATTCATAGCGCTTCTTTTATTATTAAGTTAATATTATTATAACAAAAAATATTAAATTAAATCAAAATAAAAAATAAACACCAATTAAACTAATTCAGTTTAATTTGTATTTATAAGTGCGTTACTACATTAACATAAATAACTTACGTCACGTCTTCGTAAAAGTATAATTGCAAGAAAATCAATCGACAGATAAAATTTTTATCTTACAGAAGATGGCTTATGCTTATGAATCGAGAAGATTTAAAAAAATTATTGAAAAATTTGCTAGACGTTTCTTAGTCCTCTTCTCCTATTACATGGAGGTTGGCTTGTTCTATAGAAAGATGTCCTCCGGAAAGAGATTGGGTTGTTTCCCAAGACATGCAAGAGCGCCCGCTCTAATCTCAAAAGTCTGCGAAGGATCTTGAGAAATTTGTAAGAGTCTGTTTGCGAATTGTTGGAATGCAGGAACGAGACGATCTTGCTGCAATATTCCTCCTAAACACTGACGTTGAAAATTTGGCTCACGAACAAGCTGTGGAGTCGCTCGAGCAAGCAGTCGATGGATCGCGCGATCCATGGATTCTTGCAAACTTGAATCATACTTAGACAATTCATACGTGTGGCCCAAGATCTCTGCTATGAAACTTACGCCGGCTATGTCACATAATTGAGCTAAAATTTTGCACACGAATACGCCAGTTTCTTGCGTTAAAGGCATTTTTTTTCGGGCCATCTTGTTGATATCAGCGATCATAAAGGCGGAGATTTTTCCACCTTGTTGACTTTCTTGAAAGATGCTCATGATGCATGCATTATATGCTTTTTGAATTTGAGGTTTATCGCAAACTCTCCATAACTCGCTTAACAGAACCCAATTTCTTATGAACGAAGTAGATCTGTAAACACAGGACATCAACGTCTGCTCTAGAGATTCCATCACCATGTGCTGTATATCTTCTTTTGATATCCAAGAAAGTATGGAATGTATCTTATCGATGCGTTGTTTGACTAATTGTAGCAGATTCCTATCTAAATCATAACCGCAGCCACAATCTATCATTGCGTTGATGCAGTCGATGCGTTTTTTTACAATCACTTTCAACTTATCTTGTACGTGAAACGAAGCAAAGCAATAGAGATGAGGATGTTGAGAGAGGACGTTGAAGATCTCTTCTGTTTTGCTTTCGCTTTGATCAACGCTGTCGATGAGCGCCTCTAAAGGAGCCAGCAAGGCCTCGTGCCATTCTTGCATGGATTCAGGGAAGTAGAGCGCTGCCCTATTTTGAACCAGAGCATATTGATGCTCTCGAAAAATGATGATATCTACTGCATACTTTTGAGCGAGAGTTTGATTGATATCTCCTCCTGGTGAAGGGGGAGCTTCTTTACTTATTTCTTGGGGGATGCACTGAGCGTCAATTACCCGTAAATTGGGAGAAGAGAGGAGATGGAAGAGAAGGACACTGCCCTTCCCTGCAGATTGCGCATAGCCCTTTGCAACTGAAATATTCCAAGATGTATAAAATCCTTGGCCATACCTAGCTGTCCCCTGCTGAGAGGAACTAATAATAGGTCCTGTTCCCATAATCGGCAACAAATTATCCTCATGGGTTCCGTGGTATAACTTTCCATCTGTGAGAGATCTCAGATCCTGAGGAGAGAGCAATTTGCCGTTTTTTCGTAAATCCCCAGGATCGAAGTCAGGAGCTCGACTGTGAATATCGGTAGTAGATAGAAATTCGTGGATCAAACTTCCGTTGATTTTCGAAAAAGTATAAATAGCTCGCGCAACATCGTCTTGATGCGGACCGGGTACTGCAAAATAATTACATATTTCCGGGGATCTTGCATTTCGAATTCCCTTCCTTACTTGATCTATGATGATTTGAGGGTTTTTAATGGCCAGATCTTGAGCTCTTTGTGTTAGCTTGTGAATTGCCTGGATGAGAATTGACCTACTTGCCTCTGTCGGTTTTAGATGAGGAAACTGGATACAGGTCCGAATTGCACGAGCTGTCGTGGCATCCGACATTGTCCCTTCTTTTGGAGCTACAAATTCAACCTGCCCGTTGACAAGTAATTCCATGATCGAGGGAAAAGCATCAGGACAGATGACTTGAGAGTGTCTAAGAGAATATCGAAGCCAATCTAGAGAGCTTCCTCCCTGCGCTATGGACTTTTCCCAATGACAATTACCCATTTGAATATCTGCCGTACGATGCAACTGAGGTAAAACATCACATGTATTGGCTGATTCAATCAAAGTCTGAATTGATGCAAAGGCTTCATCAGGAGGATCGAGCAGTGTCACATCCATGTCACTCCCGATACCCAAAACATCCAGGGGCGAGAGTCTATTTTCGATGCGCTCTTCTGCAAGTCTTTGGAGCACCTCTAATGCTACTTCGGAACCCGATTGTCTTTTTACCTCTCGCAGAACGCCTCGATGCAAGAAGCCGACCAGTTCTCGAGGCATTCCTCCGGAAAGTAAGGCTCCTCCCCCAGCTCGTTCATTCAGATGATGAAAAAAATCATAGGAGGTCCGTTTGCCGTCTTTTCTGAAATGATGGATATCCACCCTGTTCAGGGTGTTTGCAATCGCCGCGTTTATCCTCTGAAGTAACAAGTATTTTTTTGAATGAGGAACGACAAAAGCATTAGGAAAGCACTTTTCTGCATGCGTTACCTTACCACATTTTGCTGATCTCATTAAAAAATCTATCATTGCTTATTAATTATAATATTAATAAAATTAAATATCAATCGACATGCTGTTTGTTCGTATCGTTATTTTAATTGTAAGTTTAATTTTTAATTAATTATGAGTCAGCCAGCAACTATAGTGTCCTCTTTGTGCATCACATCACCAAAAGATGGGGATGTCTACTATTACTCAGGAGAGCTCGTTGATAATCAGCCTCATGGTATAGGAACAGCTACCTGGCTTAATGGATCTACTTATTTAGGTTCTTGGCAAAATGGGCAATTTGATGGTTATGGAGAATATTGTGAGGATAATTCGACCTATGTGGGGTCCTGGAAACAAGGACTAAATCATGGTGCAGGCAAAGTGATGGAGGCAGGTCACAATGTTTTATCAGGACAATGGAAAAATGGGCTCTTACACGGACCTTTGAAACTCTGTGACTCCAAGCAAGGATATAGTCGAGTGCATGTGCAGCATAATGTACTTGTAATCCCAGGCGATAAAATCTCAGAGCATTTAGCGAGTTCGTATTTTTTACATCTCCTGATAGGAGAACCTCTCTACGTGAATGCAGATCTGAGATACGCATTAGCTATCATGAGTGGTTATTTATCGCGAATCTCGGTACATAATCCAGAATATTTACCTATCGCTCAGACACTCCAGCAATCCCATGAAAGACTTAATTTACACACCTCTCATTTTTTTCTGCCGAGCGCAATGAACCAACTCTCTTTCAATATTTTTCATTCTCTATCGAAAGAACCTGCCTTGTTGTGTCTTCTGCGTGACAGACATGCGATAGGACTGCAAATAGGAAGCGCCCGACAAACGCGGGTAATATGCAAAGTATACAATAGTGACCCTAAATTTTCCCCTACTTTCCATCCTCAAAAAAAGGGGGATGGGAAATCCATTAAATACCAAACAACTGTCAGTATCTCTGTGCCTCAACACTGCATCACACCAGGCAGAATCAACCAGATATTACAAGACAAAGATCCTCCCCATACTCTTCTCGCCAACCTCCCAGGAGCTGCTATTTTACACCCATCACCAGAGGAAGCTGTATGGCAATCGCCACAAAAAGCATACAACTGTACTCTCGAATGGATTTTTGCTTATTTGAAAAATTCTCTCTCCCCTGAGCAATATAACAAATTGCGCATTCAACTCTTCCAGGATTGTGTCCAACAGATTGACCTCCGACTAGAACAATGGCTAGGAGAAAGGGAAAAAAGTCTGTTAATTCAGGCAAGGGAAGAGCTCAAGAGAAAAATCTTAAAACGCCAGGCTCCTCAATCGGTCTGCGCGGGTCTCAACACTCTCTAACCAAAGGGATCGCCTCCCTTTTCGCATACTTTGGAAAACCGATCTTCTCAATACTTTCGTCTTTACATAAAGACTTGCTCGCCATAAAGTAAATATTTTATCTGGACGCATGTGTGACTTTTATACTGGTTCCACCTCAAGGGCACCCATTCGGATTGATTCAAAGCTCTCGGGATTGAATTACTTTTTAAAGGGGCAGTATTTAAGTTCAATACTGCCCCTTTAAAAATAATTCAATCGCGAGGCTTTCAATCAATCCCAATGGGTGCCATTGAAGTGGAAGTGCTATATACTCACCTACTAAGGTAACGTGCTATGAAAACAATCCTTAGCTTATTGCTGTGGGTGCAAGTTTACAGCTATGAGGTTCATACTCTCTGCGAATCTCCGAGAATCTATTGGGTTTCTAATCTCTTGACAGATGAACAATGTGACTCGATTATTCAACAAGCGACCCCTCGTTTAAAAAGATCGACAGTTTTAGGAAATACACAAGATGGAGATATAGATCCACGAAGAACGAGCCAAGGAATGTTTTTTTCTTCGAATCCTTCCGATCCAACTCTCAGATTTCTTGAACAAAAAGCTTCAGATCTAACAAATTTGCCAATCGCCAATGGGGAAGGAATTCAGGTGCTTCGCTATGGAATTGGAGGCGAATACCAGCCACATTTCGACTACTTCCTCCCCTCTCATCCCGGAGGACCTGAAACATTACGAAGAGGAGGGCAGCGTGTTGCCACTTTGATCGTTTATCTAAATGAGCCAGAAGCCGGAGGTGAAACAATTTTCCCTCGTGCGCATGTATCGGTTACCCCAAAAAAAGGCTCTGCTGTCTTATTCTATAATATAGATCATACAGGACGAGAAGACCCGATGAGTTTTCATGGAGGAGCGCCTGTTATCCAAGGCGAGAAATGGATCGTTACAAAATGGATTCGCGAACGGGAATTCCATTAAAACCCTGTTTGATTTCTTGCGAATGGTATAACGCTTGGATTTTAAACAGTCTTTTACCAAAAATTGAAATTTTGATCGTTTTCGTCATCTATCATTTTCTCTCCATCATCATCTAGATAAGGGCTTTCATCCTCTTCTTTCGAGTCCTCTTCCGAGGAATCTGAGGAAGTTTGTTGAGAAGGACGGGAACTCATGGAAACTTCTTTAATTGCATCGAGGTCCTTGTTCAGACCATCGTTATTCTTTTTTTGAAGCTCTTGTGGAGGACTTTTTTTGTTTTTTTGTGCTTTCATGGCATATTTATAATAATCAAATCCCCAACCCATAAGAATACCATTTTCAAAGGTTACGGGTGTCAGATTTTGAGGAACAAGACGACTTTGATCTAAGCCTACACCTTTAGTTACGTAAAACCAGACATCATAGGTATTCCCCTGATACTCTATTGTTTTCTTACTATAAGGATGACGCATGATAGCAAGGACCTGAGGCTCAGTCATACCGATGGTTAATCTTGCAAGCCCATAGGTATTATTAGAGGCCGCAGCAGCACTTCCAAGTCCATTATTTGCCAAACAACCTGTTAAAAAAATCAAAAATAAGGGGAGGTATCTCATAGGGGGTCCTTTTTTCGCTTTGTAGTGGATGAAAACATTTCTTGTCCAGCATAGGATGAATTTGCTCGAAACATAAACCCTTGTTCTATATATTTGACCCATCTTTGATTGGGTAGGTATGTTAGAATTAAGTTCTATTCGAAAAAATAAAGTGAATCTTATCGACTATAACAGCGAGCAAGATATTGACAATCGGATGATGATTTCCGAGCTAACGCTTTTCGAACATGGTGTTCTTCAAGAAATTTTCTTTAGTTCTTTAAAAGTATCCTTGCAAAAATTAGCTCACAGTGTTGGCTGTGAAGAACAAGACCTATCTAATATTTTAACAAAACTAGCAAAAACGGGACTGCTTACGATTCAAGATGGCTTGATTGTTGTCGATAAAGAAATGAGGAAATATTTCGAATTTCACATGAAGAGATTCGAGCCCGACTTTAAACCCGATATGGAATTGTTACAGGGTCTTTTAAAAAAAGTTCCCATTCATCTTCTTACTAGCTGGTATGCAATCCCCAGGACATCAAATAACATTTTCGAATCGATTATTGAAAAATATCTCCTAACTCCTCAAGTCTTTCATCGGTATTTAAATGAACTTCACTTTGCAGATCCTCGCATCGAGAAAATGATTCAAGACATATTATCCGCTCCTGGGTGCCGAATCCTCTCTAAAGATTTAATGGCAAAATACAATTTCACACGCAAAGGTTTTGAGGAAGCAATGCTTCTCCTTGAATTCCATTTTGTATGTTGTCTTACCTATACACAAAAAGAAGGATGTTTTGTGGAATGGGTTTCTCCTTTTTATGAATGGCACCAATATTTACTCTTTTTAAAAGAAACAGAAACGCCACTAATCCCTTCAGAAAAGTCAATTCTTAGAAAACAAGAAAGTGATTTTTCTTTTATTGAAGATTTGAGTGCACTTCTCTTAAGTGCAAAGAAAAATCCTATCCTCATATCTCAACTCAAATCTTTATTCACAGATGTAGATCGGTTGATTACAAAACTTTGTCTTATTGGGCTAGCTGAACAAAAAGAAGGATACCTTCATATTCTTGAAACAGGGATTCTCTGGTTGGACATGAATCTAGAAAAACGCGCGCTCCATTTATATAGACACTGGCCAAGTCTATCTAATAAAAATCTCAGAGAAGCTGAAAAATCAGTGAAACGTGTAACTCATGGGAAATGGGTCTTTTTTGATGATTTTATGAAAGGCGTACGTGTTTTTCTCAATGAACATGCACCGATCACGTTAACGAAAGTTGGCAAAAGTTGGAAATATGTGCTTCCTTCTTATGATATCCAAGAGGTCTCTCTTATTAAAGAAACAGTCTTGCAATGGCTTTTCGAAGTCGGTATGGTAGCTCCAGGAACTTGTGATGGCAAAGATTGCTTTTGTGTTACATCTTTTGGTAGATCTGTCTTCGAGGAATAGTTTCAGATGCTAGATCAGACATTTGCTCTTTCGGATCTGCCTAAAATTTTTTTCTTGGCATTCCTGGAAATCCTTTTGTCTGCTGACAATGCCATCGTTCTTGGAGTTTTAGTTTCTCGCCTTCCTTCCTCTCTTAGGCAAAAAGCTCTTTATATAGGAGCTGTCTCCGCGTTCCTCATTCGAGCTCTTTCTCTACTAAGTATTGGATTTCTCCTTCAATATCGTTGGATGCAGATTCTTGGTGCTGCATACCTACTTTACCTATCCTTTCATCATTTTCTAAAAAAAAAACATCCGAAAAAAGAGATCTCTCATACTTATAGCTTTTGGAAAACGGTTCTTCTCATTGAGTTATTTGATATTGCCTTTGCATTTGATTCAATATTTGCGGGGGTAGCCTTTATCAGTACTGAGGAAGGTTCTCATTTTCAATCTAAGCTTTGGATTGTATACTTTGGTGGTATGATAGGTCTTTTAAGTATTCGTTATGCAGCTCATTTTTTCAGCGGCCTTGTTGAAAAATTTCCTCGCTTAGAGAACAGTGCCTATTTAATGATCGGTTGGATTGCCATCAAACTAGGAATTGAGATAACCCCCTTCTCTTCTCAATTTGAGCCTATTTTTTGGATTGTTCTTGTCTCTTTGTTCCTAACAGGCTTTGTAAAGGGAAAAAAATAGTATGGCTAAGTCTGCACCCTCTCCTGAACTCGTCTCCAATCGAAAAGCTGGACATGACTATGAAATCTTAGAGACCTTTGAAGCGGGAATCGTTCTCGTGGGAACAGAAATCAAATCCCTTAAAAATCATGGAGGCTCTTTACAAGATGCTTTTGTTGATGCCAAAGGCGCGGAGCTATGGCTTCTTAATTCTACCGTTGCTCCATATACTTTCGGAAATGTCTACAACCATGAAGACAAGCGTCCACGAAAACTTCTCATGCACAAAAGGGAAATCGAAAAAATTCGACGTACAATTACAGAAAAAGGCCTTCTCCTGATTCCCCTCTCCATCTATCTCAATAAAAAAGGGATCGCAAAAGTGAAAATCGCAATTGCGAAAGGGAAAAAATCCTACGACAAACGAGCGGCTCTCAAAGAGAGGGAAGATAAACGTTCTATGGAAAGAGCCGGCAAAGAAGATTAGAGAGGGAATTGCAAAACTCGCTCCAAAGCGAGCTTTGCAATTCCCTCTAGACCTAATATTTTAGCTTTGTTTTTTTGCCCAAGAGTCTTTTAGCGTCACAATTCGATTAAATACGAGCTCACCTGTCTTAGAGTCTACTGGATCAATAGAAAAATAGCCTTGCCTTTCAAACTGATAACGATCTCCCGGACGAGCCTCTGCTAAAGATCTCTCTACACGGCTATTTATTAAAATATCCAATGAATGAGGATTGATCTCAGAAAGGAAATCGTCCCCTGCATGAGGCACTGACAAAAGGTGACTATAAAGGCGTACTTCAGCCTGAACAGAATCTGAGGAAACCCAATGAATCGTTCCTTTGACTTTCCGACCAATAGGAACTCCCCCACTTTTTGTTTCTGGATCGTACGTACAATGAATCGCAAGGATTTCCCCAGTATGAGGATCCTTGTCTATATGCGTACAAGTAATACAATAGGCATATCGGAGCCTCACTTCACGACCGGGAGCGAGTCTAAAAAAGTCTTTTGAAGGATTTTCTTGAAAATCCTCTTTCTCAATGTAGATTTCTCGACTAAAAGGGACAATTCTGGAGCCTGTTTTGGGGATATCATGAGGCCAGTAGGAAGCATCCAAAGATTCAACCTGTCCTTCTGGATAATTATCGATAATCACTTTCAAAGGACGTAATACAGCCATGACGCGAGGGGCTTTTGCATTCAAATCATCTCGTACACAAAACTCAAACTGGGACATTTCAACAGAGCTATTGGATTTAGCAATTCCAACTAATTCACAAAATCTACGAATTGCTTCCGGAGTACAGCCACGTCTGCGCAAACCAGCAATAGTGGGGAGTCGAGGATCATCCCATCCTACAACAATCTGATTCTCAACAAGCTGTAAAAGTTTTCGTTTGCTCATGACCGTATACTGGAGATCAAGCCTTGCAAATTCATACTGATGAGGGCGCGATGGAAAATCGGCTTGAATATGATCTAAAACCCAATCATAGAGCTCTCGATTGTTTTCAAATTCCAGAGTACAAATTGAATGGGTAATCCCTTCAATGGCATCAGAAATTGGATGCGCATAATCATACATGGGATAAATGCACCACTTATTCCCCGTTTTGTAATGATGCGCATGACGGATCCGATATAAAAGAGGATCGCGCATTTTCATATTCTTCGATTCCATATCGATTCGGGCGCGCAATACATAGGCCCCATCCTGAAATTCCCCATTTCTCATGCGATGGAAAAGATCTAAATTTTCTTCAACAGAACGCTTTGCTGAGGGACTGATTTGACCAGGCGTTGTAACGGTTCCCCGATAGAGGCGGATCTCTTCTTCGTTGAGATCACATACATAAGCTTTTTTTGACTCAATAAGCTGAACTGCAAAAGCAAACATTTGCTCGAAATAGTCAGAAGCGTGGAAGAGCTTGCCCTGCCAGTCAAATCCTAACCAATGAATATCTTCTTGGATAGAATTTTCATAAATAGCGTCTTCTTTAGTCGGATCAGTATCATCAAAGCGCAAATGGCACACGCTAGCATGCTCTTGGGCTATGCCAAAATTCAAGCAGATCGACTTTGCATGGCCGATATGTAAAAAACCATTTGGCTCCGGAGGAAATCGAGTCACAACTTTCCCTCCATTTTTCCCTTCTCGGATATCTTCTTCAATCAGGCGGCGGATAAAATCCTTTCCTGTGAGTAAATCTGACTTAATCTCTTCCATGCGAAATATATTACCGGACTCAGGACTCCTTTTCAAGTATCTCTATTGTAACTGCAAGCCCATGGTGATCTGAACGAGCTGTTTTCGTGTTATAGGAGGAATCAAAGGCCTCGATAAGATGACAATTCTCAAACCTGACAGGAGGCGTCGTCTTCAAAAGCGATATATAATCAATTATTTCCCCCTGGATGTCTTTCTTCTCCCCGTCCCACTGCGCGACCAATTGATTTGTACTGGTGGGTTCTTGATCTTGATACGCATGCTGGAGAAATGAAGAAAGTAGAGCGCCACCCTCTTGATCTCGTTCTATATTTAAATCACCTGTTAAAATGGTGGGAATGAAACAACTCTGCAGAGCCACATGATTTATAATTTGAGCAACCTGTGCCATGCGATTGGCTTGATCTTTTTCTGTATCTCCATGAATTAAATGCGTCCCAATTATGCGAACACAAGGCAAAGAATCCTCAGGAGTCTCTTTCAATTCTAACATTGCAAAACCTCGATTGAGGTCCCATTTATTATTTGAAAATGATGTATTTGCAAATGTATTTACAATGCATTTTGAAATGACCATGCATCCGCCAACACTTCCCCACACATTGGGTCCAAGATGCATAAAAAAATGAGCATAATCGGTTTTGAGCTGCTCAATTAAAGCTTCTCCTAAGGCTGTATCGTAAATCTCTTGAAGAATTAAGACATCGGGGTCTTCTTTTTTGATCTGGTCAACAATCGCGTCCAACCGAGATCGCCATCCAATAACGCCCCCATGGTCTAAAGACATCCCTCCGCCAATCCCACAAATATTCCAATTCATCACTTTCAGCTCTGCCTGAATTATTTTTTCAGGAGCAATCCCTCGAACATGCGTATACCCATCTTTTTGAAGAGCAAATCCAAGAGCACGGAGGGCTTTACTCCCAGCACCTAGGATGAAAATCCCCCCAAGTATTGGTATTGGAGCAGCCACGCAAAGACCCACACCGAAAAAAGCTCCCAAACCAATGAAAATTCTAGTTGCAATCTCCCCTATTTGGGAATTGCTATTTTCAAATTTTTGGGGATCCAAAGGAGCTACTAAGCGATATCTTAGGAGCCCATAACTTATGCAGAAAGGCTCTGTCATTTTTGAAGAAAGATTTAAAAATGATCGATCCCATCCTTCAAGAGGAATTTTCCCCATACCAAACATCCTTGTAAAAATTGCAAATGGGGGCTTATTCTACTCCTTTTTTTCTAAAAAAACAAAAGGAATTTCATGGCTACATTGACCCGTCTTGGACGTTGCTTACTCCCCTCTCCAGAAACCATCCGGTGGGATCAAGGCGATCTCAGAATTGAGCAATGTACAACCATGCAAAAAATAGTCCATTGTGTAAAAAACTTATTTACTTTCGCAGGACTTCTCTTTATTTCTCCAATCACATTAACCTATGACAAGTTGATAGAAAAACAATTCGTTCTGATTCAAAAAACACCTAAGATTCCTCCCTCGCAGCCTAAGTGGCCTCCAGAGCAACGAGGCTTCGCGTCTTCTTTGTTTCAAACATCGGGCCTAGGAACGAAATGGGCTGCAGCACCAAAGCTTTCTGGGAAATGCGACTGGGATAAATGGATGGATAATCCATCTCATGTCATCCATCCAAAAAATTTCGACTATAAAAATTTTTTTATTGATGTGCTCTCTGATCCCACAACTTATATCGAGATGCTAAAAAGTCAAAACGTCACAGCGCATAGGTTTTCTCTGGAATGGTCTGTTATTGAGCCGCAACGTGGAACAATCAATATGGAAGCTGTTGCTCTCTATCGAAATTTCATTCAAAAACTCATAGAAGCAGACATCACTCCGTCTCTGACTCTAAATCACTTTGTTGTTCCTGAATGGTTCTATGAATCGGGTAATTTTCAAAAAATGGAAAACATCGATTACTTTGTCAATTTTGCACTCCAAGCAATGGAACTGTTTCCTGAAATCCAAAATTGGTGGTCTTTTAATGAATTGGGAATCAAAGCCCTCCAGCAAGCACGTGAACTCTATCCAACCGATCTTCTCGAAGGAAGCTCTCTTTCTCTTCGCGTGCACGCAGCGGGGATAGCTACAAGAAACATGTTGATTGCCCACTGCAAGCTCCACAAAGAAGTTACCAGAATTCATCCAGACAAAAAATTAGGAGTGACACACCAGTGGCTAAAATTCGATACAGCTTCGGGAAATTGGTTAGAGAGGCTTGTTGCATATATTTTCCAGAAATTTGCTTTCACTCCTGTTTATCAATTTTTCAAAGAGGGACGCTATTGCTTTGAATTCCCCTTTATAGCAAACATCCAGTTCGAAATTCCAAAAGAGGAATTTGAAGCAAATCACCACTTCCTCATGAGACTTGGGGTACAAGCTTACCCTAAAGCAATGATCAAGATGGGATTAAATTATGGACAAACTTACCCGGGCCTTGCTTCGTCGATAAAGAATTTCCCTATTTTTAGTTTTGGAGCAAGCTGCGAGCCCGAGGGAACTCTGATGCGATTTGGTCCTCGCTGGAGCGCTAAAGGAATGGATGAAATGCTCGATGACGCCTTTGCTTTGACAAAGGAAGTGTATATCACAGAATATGGCTCTGATGCGAAGGTTCATAAATGGGGTAAGCTTGGATTTGAACTCGATAAAGAGGCGCAAGAAGCGTATTTACAACAACTCACTGAACAAATTCGCAATTACAGCGCAAGAACTTCCCACGAAATCAAAGGGATTTTCTGTTGGAGCGATCTAACTTGTCAGCTAGAGTGGGAAAACGGCCATGATTGCAGATTAGCTATCATCGACCCTGTTGTTGATGAAAATCGACGCATGATTGGCTGGAATCCAACACCTGCCGCCCTTTACCTCTCAGAAGTGTATACCGCTTCCACTTCAATGGCACCCTAGAAAACCGAATTTAAAGCATCAAATTTTCAAGAAAAATTCGGGGTCAATATTCATTCAATATTAACCCCGAATTTTTCTTGGAAATTTGATAGCTTTAAATCGGTTTGCTATGGGTGCGCTTGAAGTGGAAGCGGTATATAAACAAAAA
>Ga0209262_10000274_pt1 | contig 26524 bp, 20 predicted proteins | sample Lowcelwee11metaG_FD_187171 | JGI IMG/M metagenome (GOLD analysis project Ga0209262, IMG submission 187171) | Freshwater pond sediment microbial communities from the University of Edinburgh, under environmental carbon perturbations - Low... | ecosystem: Environmental > Aquatic > Freshwater >... | reverse complement strand
CAAATCAATGGTTCACACCTGACAACGTAAGGCGCGCCGTATCAGCCATCGGCAACAATCTTACCCATGAGAATCTGACCCGGTGGCTCTCAGCCTACCCTGAGACAGGCAGCGATAGGGAATCACTGACAGCAGGGGTGGTCATGGCAGGCAATATTCCCATGGCAGGCTTCCACGATCTGCTGTGCGTGCTGATAAGCGGCAACAGGCTCCATGCAAGACTGAGCACAAAGGATGAGCTGCTCATGAAGGCCGTGATCGAGACGCTGATATCCATCGAACCGGCTTTTGAAACGGTGACGGAGGCTACCACTGACAGGCTTAAGGGCTTTGACATGGTGATAGCCACCGGCAGCAACAACAGCTCCAGGTATTTTGAGTATTATTTCAGGAACATCCCGTCAATAATACGCCGCAACCGGAACAGCCTCGCCATTATTGAAGGGACCGAGACAGCTGAGGAGCTTGAGCTTCTGGGTGACGATATATTCTCTTACTTCGGACTGGGATGCCGCAATGTATCAAAGCTTTACCTTCCGGAAGGATATGACATAAGCCAGCTGGTCTCGCACTGGACCTCATGGGTGAGACTGCGGGAACATCATAAATATGCCGTCAACTATGACCACAGCAAGGCTGTGATGATTGTCAACATGGAACCTTTTACCGACACCGGCTTCTCGCTCCTGCGTAATGACAAGTCCCTCACACCCCCGATGGCAGTGGTAAACTATGAATTCTATAATGACATAGGTAACGTCGACCGCGCCCTCGAATCTCAGAAAAACCTGATCCAGTGCGTGACAGGTCACGGCCGTATCCCTTTCGGGAAGTCGCAAAAGCCCGATTTATGGGATTATGCGGATAACATTGACACAATTGATTTCATTTTAAAAAAAAATACCCGCGGGTGAACGTATTTTAAAAAATATTAAATTGCACCGTTCGAAACATTGAGAAGCATGGTATACAGGTTTGTGGTATTATCTGATGAGGATGAAGCTTTTGTGAGGGAGTTTGAGTTTCTCGAAAGTCATAGTCTGCTTGACTTTCACAATGCCATTCAGGAGGAGCTCGAGTTTGACAGGTCTCAGATAGCCTCTTTTTACATGGCAACCGACAGCTGGGAGAAAGAGGAGGAGTTCACACTTTTTGATATGGGGGCAGGTTCTTCTACGATGGAAAACGCCATCCTCGAAGATGTCATCTTCCGCAAAAACCAGAAACTGCTGTATGTATTCGACTTCTTCAATGACAGGGCGCTGTTTATAGAATATGTGGGCGAGAGCAAGGAGATTGATGAAAGGGAATACCCTCTCTGCACAAACTCAAAGGGGCTCCCTCCGAAACAGGTCACTTTCGGGGGCGTATCGCGCAAAAAGTACAACAACCTGATTGTCACCGACGATGAAGAGGAAGAGGTAGTAGACGATGAGATCTTTTTTGACTCTGAAGACGACGAAACACTCGGTGAATTTGACAGCATCGAAAATGTAGAGGAAGAGGAATGATAACCTCCTCCGGTAACAATCCCCATGAAAAACACTCTTATCGTACTTCCCGGACCGACTGGTGTGGGGAAGACCGATATTGCCATAAGGCTTGCACTTCATCTGGGGTGTGATATAATATCATGTGACTCAAGGCAGTTCTACAGGGAGATGCGGATAGGCACCGCCGCCCCTGACGATGCCCAGCTCGCGCGCGTCAGACACCACTTCATCAGATTCCTTTCCGTCAGGGACTATTACAGCATTAGTCTCTATGAGCGTGATGTGCTGGCCCTCCTTCCGTCACTCTTCCTCAGTAAAAATGTTGCAATCATGACCGGAGGGTCGATGCTTTACATGGATGCTGTCTGCAGGGGTATGGATGAAATCCCTGACACTGACCCTGAAGTGCGGGAAAAGTATATTGAACTGTACAGGAACGAGGGGATCGAAGGATTACGGCTGGCGCTCAGGCTTCTTGATCCGGAACACTATTCAAGGGTCGACCTTCATAATCCAAGGAGGATTCTGCGTGCCCTTGAGATTACCGAAAGCACGGGCAAACCGTACTCATCGTTCCTCACTTCAAGAGTCAGGGAACGGGACTTCCGGATCATCAAGGCAGGATTAACACGCAGCCGTGACGATCTCTATGCCCGGATAGACAGCCGTGTCGACGGCATGATTGAAGCAGGTCTCGAGCAGGAGGCGGCCTCGCTCATGCAGCACAGAGGACTGAATGCACTCAATACCGTCGGATACCGTGAGATGTTCAGCTTCTTCGACGGGGAGATGACACGCGACAGGGCTATAGAGCTGATAAAAAGAAACAGCCGCCGCTATGCACGCAAGCAAATCACATGGTGGAACAGGGACACTGAAATAAGATGGTTTGATGCTGCCAGGGGTGAAGAAATAATTGAGTGGATAGACAGCCAGATGACCGGCTGACGGCTGGTTCAGACAGGCTCCTTAAGCATCCTTATCACCTCCGCAGGGTTGGATGCTGAAAAAACAGTGTTTCCGGCAACAAGAACATCCACTCCGGCATGTACCAGCACCGGGGCGTTCTGAAGATCGATACCGCCGTCAACTTCGATAAGGACATCGTAACCCTCTTCGTCTATCATGCTCCTCAGCTCCCCTATCTTGTTTATGCTTCCCGGAATAAAAGTCTGTCCTCCGTAACCCGGATTAACGGTCATGAGAAGCACCATATCAATATATGGTAGAATGTCTTTGAGCAGCATGACCGGTGTATGAGGGTTAAGGGTCACTCCTGCCTTCATCCCAAGCCGGCGGATCTCGGTCACCGTGCGGTGGAGGTTGTGGCATGCCTCATAATGTACAGTCAGCGTCGTCGCCCCGGCATCCCTGAAACGCTCAAGGTACCTGTCAGGGTCTACAATCATCAGATGGACATCAAGAGGCTTGACCGTGAGATCGCGCACAGCCTCAATGACAGGAAAACCGAATGAGATGTTCGGGACAAACAGCCCGTCCATTATGTCAAGATGCAACCAGTCGGCTACACTGTCATTAACCATTTCAACCTCGCCTGCAAGGTTTGAGAAATCAGCTGCCAGAAGTGAGGGTGCAACCAGGTGGCTCATGATGAACTGATTTAAATATTATCAACCAAGGTATGATTTTAATATGCGGCAGCGTGTGGTAAACTGTATCCGTTTGATTGCCTTTTCCTTTATCTGTCTTACCCTCTCACGTGTCAGGCTCAGCTCCTCGCCTATCTCCTCGAGGGTAAACGGGTGCTTCATCCCGATGCCGAAATAGAGCTTCAGCACCCTGGCTTCTCTCAGGGAGAGGGTGTTAAGCGCTTTCTCTATCTCATATGAGAGCGACTCATTGATAAGGTTGCGGTCAGGGCTGGGGGTGTCATCATTCGGCAAAACATCGTACATGTTGTTGTCTTCCTCCGAACTGATGGGTGCATCCATGCTAAGCGTCCGGCCGTTGGTCCGGATAGCCTCCTTTACATCGTCAGGGGCGATCTCGAGCAGATCAGCAATCTCCTGGGCCGAGGGCTCGCGCTCATACTCCTGCTCAAGCTTCGAATAGGCTCTGTTGATCCTGTTTATCGACCCGATCTTATTCACCGGAAGCCTCACAATCCTGGCCTGCTCAGCAAGCGACTGAAGAATGGCCTGCCTGATCCACCATACGGCATATGATATGAATTTGAAGCCCCGCGTCTCATCAAACCTTTGTGCCGCCTTGATCAATCCGAGGTTACCCTCATTGATAAGGTCAGGAAGAGTCATCCCCTGATTCTGGTACTGCTTGGCAACTGAAACGACGAACCTGAGATTGGCTTTCACCAGCCTTGCAAGGGCATCATTATCATTGGCCCTGATGCGCCGTGCAAGGGAAACTTCCTCCTCCGGTGATATAAGGTCAACCTTTCCAATCTCCTGAAGATACTTGTCGAGAGAAGGAGTATCGCGGTTGGTTACTTGCTTGGTAATTTTTAACTGACGCATTACCAGATAGTTAGACAAACCCTTTGCAGATGTAACGGCAAAAGCCTACAATTTTACTGAAAAAAATTTAGAAATACAATAGATGAGGTCATTTTTTGATTTTGAATGAAAAGCTGATTTTAACCCTTTTTAATAGCCTGAGAGGCTAATTTTATTAATGTTACTTGCATTTCTTTGATTTTTTGATTAAAATTGCACCGTAATAACGGTTCGATCCGGATATTCGATCAGAGGAGATACTTTTTCACTCTCCGCTTCATCAGAAAAAATCTTATTTATTTTTCTACACAATCTTAACATATGCATGATATTCTTGAACTGAGCGAAATGCTTGTTCCCGAATTGCGGGAAATAGCCAAGCAGCTCAAAATTAAGAGGGCAGAGCTCCTCAAAAAACAGGATCTTATTTATAAAATCCTTGACCAGCAGGCAATTGATGCTGCTGAAGCACGCAAAACAAGCCGACCTGACGGTCCGCCGGCCGCCAGGCCGCAGCAGCGCAGGGAGCCACGGCCAAAGCCTGAGCGGACAGAACAGCAGAAAACAGCGCTTCAGCAACCAAAACAACCGCCGCAGCAGCATAAGCAGCATAAGCCACCCCAGCAGGGTCAGCAGAAACCACAGCAGCAACCTCAGCAGCAGGGTCAGCAGAAACCACAGCAGCCACCACAGCAGCAGGGGCAGCAGAAGCCGCAGCAGCCACCACAGCAGCAACCTCAGGGACAGCCTCAGGGACAGCCTCAGGGGCAACCTCAGCAGGGACAGCAGCAGCAGGGACAGCAGCAGCAGGGACAGCAGCAGCAGGGACAGCAGCAGAGATCGTCACGGCAGCAGCAGTGGCAGCAGAACAGGGACAGGCGCCCGCGATTCAGGGACGACCTGCCTGATCAGCGCAGACCTGATAATGAGCGCCGGCCGGAGAACGACCGCCAGCGCCCCCAGCAGCAGCAACAGCCTCAGCCACCCCAGCAGCCTGACAGGCTTTTATTTGCCAGTGAACCTGTAATGGATAATGACCAGGACATGCTCAGGCTTAACGAGGCAATGACAGAAACACCTGTAATAATGGAGACGGCTGCAGCTGACTCATCTGTACTTCTTCCCCCTTCTTCACAGGAGAATCTTAACGGGCAGCCGGAGCTGCATGAGCCGGTAAGAGAAGAGAGAAAAGAGAGAGCATATGATTTCGAAGGCATAGTAGCCAACACCGGCGTACTTGAGATCATGCCCGACGGCTATGGCTTCCTCCGTTCACCTGATTACAACTATCTCAGCTCACCTGATGACATCTATGTATCGCAGTCACAGATCAAGCTCTTCGGGCTTAAGACAGGCGACACAATCAGGGGTACTATCCGTCCGCCACGTGAAGGCGAGAAATACTTCCCCCTTATAAAGGTCGAGGAAATCAATGGCCGTACACCCGATTACATACGTGACAGGGTGCCTTTTGACTACCTCACCCCTCTTTTCCCGAATGAGAAATTCACGTTATGCAAACCGGGAGAGGGTAACCTCTCAGTGCGCATCGTCGATATGTTCTGCCCGATAGGAAAAGGACAGCGCGGCCTGATAGTCGCACAGCCAAAAACAGGTAAGACCATTCTGTTGCAGGATATAGCCAATGCCATTGCAAAATACCACCCGGAAGTATATCTGATGATCCTTCTCATCGATGAACGTCCGGAGGAGGTCACCGAGATGGCGCGCAATGTCAACGCTGAGGTCATCGCCTCAACCTTTGACGAGCCGGCCGAGAGGCATGTGCGCATTGCCACAATTGTCCAGGAGAAAGCCAAGAGGCTGGTAGAGTGCGGTCATGACGTTGTCATCCTCCTCGACTCCATCACCCGTCTTGCAAGAGCCTTCAACACCATAGCCCCTGCTTCGGGCAAGGTGCTTTCAGGCGGCGTCGACTCGAACGCTCTGCACAAGCCAAAGCGTTTCTTCGGTGCGGCACGCAACATTGAGAACGGAGGCTCGCTCACAATCATCGCAACGGCTCTCACTGACACCGGTTCGAAGATGGACGATGTCATCTTCGAGGAGTTCAAGGGTACCGGTAACATGGAACTGCAGCTCGACCGTAAACTTTCCAACAGGAGGATCTTCCCGTCGATAGACATTCCTGCATCAAGTACAAGGCGCGAGGACCTTCTTCTCGAGAAGACCACACTCAATAAGATCTGGATCCTGCGTAACTACCTGACTGACATGAACTCGGTGGAAGCAATGGAATTCCTTCGCGACCGGATAACACAGACACGCTCGAATGAGGAGTTTCTTGTTTCAATGAACAGCGAGTAAAATGTCAGAAAATATAGTTAAACTTGCAGTTTATTTTTTTAAAGCAAACTTGATCATTAATCTTTCATAATTAAAAATGGCAACAAAGAAATTCATTACTTGTGACGGTAACCAGGCAGCTTCACACATAGCTTATATGTTCAGTGAAGTAGCCTGTATCTATCCCATTACTCCCTCTTCCACCATGGCAGAAAATGTCGACGAGTGGGCAGCCCACGGACTGAAGAACATGTTCGGCGAAGAGGTAAAAGTTGTTGAGATGCAGAGTGAGGCCGGTGCTGCCGGTGCGGTTCACGGATCGCTGCAGTCAGGTGCTCTTACAACCACCTTCACTGCATCACAGGGTCTGCTTCTCATGATCCCCAATATGTACAAGATGTCAGGAGAGCTTCTCCCGGGTGTCTTTCATGTCAGCGCCAGGACTGTTGCTGCACATGCACTCTCTATATTCGGTGATCACAGTGACATTTATGCTACCCGCCAGACGGGGTTTGCAATGATTGCCAGCGGCAGCGTACAGGAGATAATGGATCTCTCCGGCGTAGCTCACCTCACCGCAATCAAGTCGAGAATCCCCTTCCTCCATTTCTTTGACGGATTCCGCTCCTCCTCCGAGGTTCAGAAGATAGAGGTAATAAGCATGGAAGATATGAAGAAGCTCCTTGACAGGGATGCCCTGAAACGCTTCCGTGGCCAGGCACTCAACCCTGAGCACCCGGTGACAAGAGGCACTGCACAGAATCCGGATATCTTCTTCCAGGCAAAGGAGGCAGCCAACCCGTTCTATGCACATCTTGATGATGCGGTTAACGACTATATGGAAAAGATATCAGCACTCACCGGAAGGACATACAAGCCCTTCACTTACTACGGTGCACCCGATGCTGAGCATATCATCATGGCCATGGGATCGGTGACAGAGACCATCAAGGAGACCATTGACTATCTCGCAGCAACAAAAGGGGCAAAACTGGGCCTTATCTCAGTTCATCTCTACAGACCCTTCTCTGCAAAGTACCTGTTTAACGTATTGCCTGCCAGCGTCAAACGGATCACAGTGCTTGACCGCACCAAGGAGCCGGGAGCCAATGGCGAACCTCTCTATCTTGACGTCAAGGAGGTATTCTATGACAGGGATGTCCGCCCGATGATACTCGGCGGCCGCTACGGCCTGAGCTCGAAGGATACCACTCCGGCACAGATGATCTCTGTATTTGAGAACATGGACAGGAAGGAGCCTAAGAATCAGTTTACCGTCGGAATCGTTGACGACGTAACTTTCAAATCACTCCCTCTTCTGCCCGAAGTAAACGTCAGCGACAAGGGAACCTATTCTGCCAAGTTCTACGGGCTCGGCTCTGACGGCACTGTTGGAGCAAACAAAAACTCGATCAAGATCATCGGTGAGACAACTGACAAGTACTGCCAGGCCTATTTTGCCTATGACTCGAAAAAATCAGGAGGTATAACCACATCACACCTCCGTTTCGGTGACAAGCCGATACGCTCACCCTATCTTGTCAACACCCCTGACTTCGTGGCATGCCACGTACCGTCATATCTTGACAAGTATGACATGCTCAAAGGACTGAAGAAAGGAGGCACCTTCCTCCTCAACTCAATATGGGATGTTGAAGAGACAAAGAAGAGACTCCCTGACAGCATGAAGAAATACCTGGCCGGGAACAATATCAATTTCTACACGATCAATGCTACGCAGATAGCAGAGGAACTTGGTCTGGGGACACGCACCAACACCATCATGCAGAGCGCATTCTTCAAGGTGGCTGAGGTCATTCCTTACAAGCAGGCCGTGGATGAAATGAAGCATTTTGTCATTAAGTCGTACGGCAGAAAGGGAGAAGATGTTGTCAAGATGAACAACGATGCCATTGACCGCGGAGGTGAGGTCATTAAAGTCGAAATACCTGCCGCATGGGCATCAATCGAGGTCAAACCTGCTCCTGTTGACGAGACCAAGCCTGCCTTCATACGTGACGTGGTTGAACCTATCAACGGCCTGCGCGGCGATGATCTGCCGGTGAGTGCGTTTGTGGGACGCGAAGACGGCACCTTCCCTGCAGGAACAACCGCCTACGAGAAACGGGGTATTGCAGTAAACGTTCCGGAATGGCAGATGGACAAGTGCATACAGTGCAACCAGTGCTCTTATGTCTGTCCTCATGCCGTCATAAGACCTTTCCTCCTTACTGATGCGGAGCTGGCATCCGCCCCTGAGGGCACCACAGCCAAACAGGGCATCGGCAACACCAAGAGCCACAAGTTCCGTATACAGGTCAGCGTATATGACTGCACCGGTTGCGGCAACTGTGCTGATGTATGCCCCGCCAAAGAAAAGGCTCTCATCATGAAACCTCTTGGCACACAGCTCGAACAGGCTGAGATATGGACCTACATGCATGAGAAAGTCGGTTACAAGGATACTGTCGTTGACAAGTATACCAACGTGAAGAACTCGCAGTTTGCACAGCCTCTCTTTGAGTTCTCTGGTGCATGCGCAGGTTGCGGCGAGACACCTTATATCAAGGCAGTCACACAGCTCTTCGGCGACCGCATGGTTATATCGAACGCTACCGGATGCTCCTCCATCTACGGGGGGTCAGCACCGTCAACGCCTTATACGATAAACCATAACGGCCACGGACCCGCATGGGCAAACTCACTCTTTGAAGACAATGCCGAGTATGGCTACGGACTGGCACTGGGCGCAACAAGGTTAAGGGAGCGCATTGAGAGACTCATGAAGGAGAACCTCAGTAACGGACTGAAACCGGAGACCGTGACAGCATTTAATGAGTGGCTTGCTGAAAAAAACAATGCAAAAACAAGCAGGGCGGTATCAGACAAGGTTATTGCCGCATGTGAAAAGGATAAAGCACAGGTCTGCAATGATATTCTCGACCTGAAGCAATACCTGGTGAAGAAATCGTACTGGATCTTCGGCGGCGACGGATGGGCTTATGACATCGGTTACGGAGGGCTTGATCATGTCATTGCCTCAGGTGATGATGTGAATATCCTTGTCCTCGACACTGAGGTCTACTCCAACACCGGCGGTCAGGCTTCCAAGTCCACCCCTGCCGGTGCTGTAGCCAAGTTTGCAGCATCAGGCAAGAAGATACGCAAGAAGGATCTGGGACAGATGGCCATGACTTACGGCTACGTATATGTGGCACAGGTCTCGATGGGATCGAGCCAGAGCCAGTATTTCAAGGCTATCCGTGAGGCTGAGGAGTATCCCGGACCGTCACTAATCATTGCTTACTCTCCATGTATCAACCACGGCCTTCGCGACGGCATGGGAAAGACACAGGCACAGGCAGAGGAGGCAGTTACTTCAGGTTACTGGCATCTCTACAGGTTCGATCCGCGCCTCGAGGCTCAGGGCAAGAACCCCTTCCAGCTTGATTCCAAGGAACCCGACTGGAGCAAATTCCAGGATTTCCTCATGTCAGAGGTACGTTATACTTCCTTGCTGAAGGACTTCCCCGGCGAGGCTGAGTACCTCTTCAAGCAGGCTGAAGAGAATGCGAAATGGAGGTACAACACCTACAAGCGCCTCGCGCAGATGGAGTTCACTCCGCAGGAGGTGTCACCTGAAACCGAAAAATAACTGAACTTACGTTCTGTTATAAGGAAGAGTCCCGCTGTCGCGGGGCTCTTTTTTTTATCTTATCAAATAGGTAACTTTGCACCGCTTCAAAAAATTCCAGGATTGGGCAGAGCACTTGCAATAGACTACGGAAGAAAACGTTGCGGGCTGGCGGTTACAGACCCTCTGAGGATCATCGCATCCCCCCTGGTGACAGTCCCCTCCGGAGAACTTGAAGCCTTCCTCAGGGATTATATACCCCGTGAAAATGTCACAGACGTTGTGATAGGATATCCTGTCACCGTGAACAATTTGCCCAGTGAAAGCGTCAAATACATTGACCCGTTCATTGCAAGGTTCAGAAAAGTATTTCCGCTGGTGGAACTGCACCTCGCAGATGAACGCTTTACGTCACAGATGGCAATGAGGACAATGATTGACGGCGGAGTGAAGAAGAGCAGCCGCAGAGACAAATCGATGGTAGATCGCATCAGCGCATCAATCATACTGCAGTCATGGCTGACAAGGAGGGAGTTGAACAGCAAAAGATAGAAAAAGAATAATGACTTATCCAATTTATGTATACGGACATCCTGTCCTGCGCCAGGTGGCGAAGGAGATAGACCGTAACTATCCGGATCTGGATAAACTGCTTGCTGATATGTTTGAGACGATGTACAACTCAGACGGACTGGGTCTTGCAGCGCCGCAGATAGGAAAATCCATCAGGATTTTCGTCATTGACGGAGAGCCGCTGGCAGAAGACCATCCGGAGATGAAGGGCTTCAGACAGGCATTCATAAACCCTCACGTCATCGAACGCAAAGGCGACAAGGTGCCGATGAACGAGGGGTGCCTCAGCCTGCCGGGGATACGTGAGGAGGTTGACCGCGAGTCAGTTATACGGATCCAGTATTATGATGAGCAATGGAATTTCCGTGATGAGGTTTACAACGGATACAAGGCCAGGGTGGTACTCCATGAGTATGATCACCTTGACGGGATACTGTTCCCCGATAAGCTGAGCCCGTTGCGCCGCAGGCTTATCAGGGGCAAATTGAATGACCTCATGCGGGGCAAATTTGAGGCTGAGTACCGCACTGTACTGCCCGCCTACCGTTAACACCCCTTCCGTCTTGCTTTTTCTCCGTTAATATTCTACCTTTAATGGGTCTTAAGCTGTTGACCCGTGCATTTCAGGGATATCCCGTTCCTGAGGCTTTATGCACCCTTGTGTGCTGGAGTGCTGGCAGCAGAGGCAGCGCCGGCCGCTGACACTGCTGCCTGGATATTATTGTCTGTAGCAGCGGCAGCCATGACCCTCAGGATGGCATATAAAGGCTACTTCACAGACCTTCTGTACGGCTGTGCCGTCATCAGCTTTCTTATGGCCTCGGGTTACCTGCTCCACACTTCAGGCAAGAGACGTATTACCACCCTTGAAGAGAGACGCGACACTTTCCTTGTCAGGGTGGCGGAATACCCGGAAAAAAAGAGCTCGAGCCATGCCTTCAGGGCAAAGATCATCAGTGCCGGAAAAGAGGGGAATGAATACCACCCGACTGGCTCGCTCCTACTCTACTTCATCTCTGACACCATCTCGCCGGAGTGGAAGCCCGGTGACAGGCTGCTCATCAGAACCACCCCCCGCCCAGTTAAGAATAACGGTAATCCGTGCGAATTTGACTACCGCCGCTACCTGGAAGGTCAGGGAGTCAGATACCTCGCTTTTATCCGCGGCGGTGACGTCGTGGAGTATCACCCCGCTGATGATCTCACCCTGAGGGAAAGATCACTTACAGCAGCCCGCAGGATGATCAATGCCTTCGAAAAGGCCGGGCTTGAGGATGAAGCGCTGGGTCTCGTCACAGCGCTGACCATAGGCGACAAGGATCTTCTTGACAGGGAGCAGCTTACCTCTTTTTCAAGGGCCGGCGCAATGCATATCATGGCTGTCTCTGGCATGCATGTCGGCATGATAAGCCTGGGGCTCTCCTTCATGCTGTTCTTTATGCGTAGGAGACTCATGATCGCCAGGGTACTCATAATAACAACCGCACTGTGGGGCTTTGCCTTCATCACGGGCATGTCACCGTCGGTGCTACGGGCAACGATAATGTTTACCTTCCTCCAGGCAGGCACCCTGATGAACAGACCAGCCGCAGCGATGAACAGCCTCCTGGCTTCCGCCTTCATCCTCACTGCAGCCAGGCCGGCAGTACTGTTCGAGGCAGGGTTCCAGCTCTCCTACCTGGCAGTGGCTTTCATCCTGTTATTCTACGACCCGCTCTACAGGGTTATTAAAGTCAGGAACAGGCCTCTTGACTGGCTGTGGCAGATGACAACGGTTTCACTTGTGGCACAGGCGGGCACACTGGCTCTCTCAGTCAGGCTGTTCAACATGTTTCCCCTCCTCTTCCTGGCGACGAACATTATTGTGATACCAGTCTCATTTGTTGTCATGGCGCTTGCATTTCTCCTTCTGATATTCTCTCCTTTCGGCCCTGTTGCATCATTCTTCGCATCGCTGCTGAAAGTACTCTCAAACATTACACTGGGCTATACAGCCATGATAAGCTCTATGCACCACGGTGTCATCGAAAACATCGGCCTCACCTCTGCCGAAGCCCTGCTTCTGACACTGTCAATTGCGCTCCTGCTGACATCACTGCTGCGGGTTGGGAAGATCACTCTGACACCCTTCCTCGCCGCACTGGCTCTCTTTTTCGCCTTCGGCATCTTCAAAAACGTCACGGAGAGCCGGGAACAGGCTGTTATTAACTATAACATAAGAGGCCGGGAGATGAGAGCGCTGCAGCAGGGAAGAAGGCTCTTTGTCCCTGCCGGCCAGGGAGAGCTGCCTGCCGAAGTCAAAAAACATGCTGCGGAGCGGGGACTAAAGATTGAGATTTTACAGCCGGGGTAATGTTTCTTTTTATTTAACTTTGTCCCGATTTAGCTTTAACCCATGAGAATTGTAATTGCAGGTGCAGGAGAGGTGGGAACACATCTCGCGAAGATGCTTTCACAGAGCGAACATGACATAATACTCATTGACTCGGAAGAGGAGAGGCTTAAGCCTATAGATGCTGCCATCGATGTGCTCACCTTTGAGGGGTCGGCCACATCGCTTGGCATCCTCAGGGAGTCAATAAAGAAAAACACCGACCTGTTCATCGCCGTCGCCCACTCTGAAGACACAAACATAACAGCAGCCATCCTCGCAAAGAGGCTCGGCGCCAGGAAGGTGATAGCCCGCATCGATAATATGGAGTATCTTGAACACGGTAACCGTGAGTTCTTCAAGGAGATGGGCATTGACCATCTCATATACCCGGAACTTATCGCCGCCAAGGAGGTAATAAGCCTCCTCAAGGAGACAGGGACGACCGAGTTCATGGATTTTGCCGGCGGCAAGCTGTCACTGTACGTCCAGAAGCTTGAGAAGAACGCCCCCGTACTTAACCTCAGTCTTGAGGAGGTCTCCACGACGCTCAGCACAATACAGTACCGTGCCGTTGCCATCAAGAGGAATGACAGGACAATCATACCGCGCGGCAAGGAGGAGTTTCACGAGGGTGACCTGGCATATGTCATCTCCACCCGCGAAGGTATCGCCGAGATGATGAAGTTCTCAGGAAAGAAGAATGTGGAAGCACGCAGCGTGATGGTGCTCGGAGGATCCAGAATAGGCAGACACGTTGCCATGAATCTCCAGCACGACTGCCAGGTGAAACTTATTGACTACAACCTGGAAAAATGCCAGACACTTGCCGAGATGCTGGAGGAGACCCTTATTATCAACGGCGACGGTCGCAACAGGGACCTCCTTGCCGAGGAGGGGCTTCCGAATATGGATGCATTCGTTGCCGTGACCGGGAATTCCGAAACCAACATCCTCTCATGTCTCCTGGCAAAGAAGATGGGTGTGATGAAGACGATAGCAGAGGTGGAGAACATGGAATATATTAACCTCGCGGAGAACTCCGGGATAGACACAATCATAAACAAGAAGATCTCTACCGCAAGCCGTATCTTCCGTCATACGATGAACCCCAACGTCACCCAGGTGAAGATGATGACAGGGACAGACGCAGAGGTTCTTGAGTTTTTCGTCTCTGAGAACGCGCGCATCACTGACGGTCCGCTCAGACTTATCGATTTTCCGAAAGACGCCATCATCGGCGGAGGACTCCGTAACGGCGTCCCGTTCATCGCCACAGGCGACACTCACATCCAGTATGCAGACAAGGTCGTTGTCTTCACGCTGCCATCAGCCTTCGAAAAGATAAACAGGTTCTTTACCAGCGACAGAAAATAGGGATCTTTCGGACAGTAGCAGAGGTGAATGTCGGTTCATGAAAGCCATTCGCAAATCGCAAATCGCAAATCGCAAATCCTAATACTCCAGCACTCCCTTCCCCTGCCTGAGAATGACAGGTTCGTCACCGGTACAGTCAACTACCGTTGAGGGCTCATTGCCGCCGAAGCCGCCGTCAACAACAAGGTCGGCAAAGTCAAAATACTTCTCATGAATGAGCTCCGGATCAGTGATATATTCAATGATGTCATCATCCTCGTGGATCGAGGTGGTCATCAACGGCCTGCCAAGGTCACGCACGATCTCCAGTGTGATATCGTTGTCAGGGATGCGGATACCGAGGGTCTTTTTCTTATGCTTAAAGATGACCGGTATCTGGTTGTTTGCCGGCACGATGAAGGTAAACGGACCCGGCAGATTGTGCTTCAGAAGCCTGAACAGGTTATTATCGTGAATGACAGTGTATTCCGACAGCTGACTCATTGATGAGAATATCATTGACATGTCAGGGTTGCCCGGGTTCAGTCCCTTGAACCTGGCGATCTTTTCAATCGTCTTGACAGCCTTGATGTCACAGCCCATGGCGTATATGGTGTCAGTCGGGTAGATGACAATACCGCCCTGTTCCAGCACCCAGGTAACTTTTCTGATCCGTTCAGGATTGGGGTTCTCGGGATAGATCTTTATTATCATCTCTCTTGAAAGTGACGGCAAATATATGAAGTTATATCGACAGGGGACAAAAAAAGAAGGGTAAGCTACTCACATCGCACCGCTACAACCTTTTACCCTTGCTGCCTTCCGACCCTGGGGGAGTTCAAAGGGAGCTGGTCGTATGAGACTTACCCCGCACAAAGGTAAGAAATTTTATCTCCCGCCCAAAATAATAGTTCACCACTCCCCTTTTCGACAGATATTCGTAAATAGACTATATTTGCTTCCATAACCAAAAACCCTGTTAAAATGGAAGAAAAAAGATCTGTCTGGAAAGAAACACTCAACTATGGAATCATACTCGGTTTGGTGGCCGTTGTCTTTTCTGTGCTGACCTATATGCTTGACCTCACATTCAAGACATGGATCATGTGGCCCAGTCTGCTGATAAGCATTCTTGTGCTCTTTCTGCTTCTCCGCTCATACCGTGATCATTACAACAACGGTTATATAACATACGGCAAGTCTGTCGGTGCAGGTGTGGTGATCAATGTCTATGCCGCCATTATTACCGCATTGTATATCTATGTACTCTATGCTTTTATTGATCCGGGCCTTGTTGACCAGCAGATGGCCATGGCAGAGGAAAAGATGATCGAACGGGGTGTGCCTGAATCAGCCATCGATGCCGGGCTGGCAGTCCAGGCCAAGCTGATGAAGCCGTGGCTCACATCACTAATGACTGCAATATATAGCGTCTTCTTCGGCCTCATAATATCACTGCTCGTTTCATTGTTCATAGTAAAGAAGGGTAATCCCCTGCTTGATGAAGAGGAACCAGCCAAGGAATAATGGATCTTAGTGTAGTTGTACCGGCTTATAATGAAGCTGATTCACTGCCGGAGCTGGCAGAATGGATCAGGAATGTATGCTCTTCATCATCCATTGACTACGAGATCATAGTAATTGATGACGGCAGCAACGACAACACTTGGAAGGTGCTGCAGGAGCTCACTTTGAACGATAAGAATGTGAGAGCCGTCAGGTTCCGCAGGAACTACGGCAAGGCGGCGGCGCTGCAGACAGGCTTCACCGAAGCATCAGGCGATGTTGTCATTACCATGGATGCCGACCTGCAGGATAGCCCTGACGAGATACCCGAACTGGTGAAAATGATAAAGGAGGAGGGTTATCACATCGTTTCAGGATGGAAGAAAAAGAGATATGATCCGTTAATAAAGAGAACCACTTCAAAATTCTACAACCTCACTGCCCGCAGATTTTCAGGTATCAGGCTGCATGACTTCAACTGCGGACTGAAGGCCTATGATGCCGAGGTGGTAAAAAGCATAGAGGTGTTCGGCGAGATGCACCGTTATATCCCTATGCTTGCCAGGGAGGCCGGATTCAGCAGGATAGGCGAAAAGATAGTACAGCACAGGGCACGCAAATACGGCGTCACTAAATACGGCCTCGACCGTTTCCTGAAGGGTTATCTTGACCTTCTGACTATTGGCTTTATCACTCGGTTCGGTAAGAGCCCCATGCATTTCTTCGGTATGCTTGGCACGCTTATGTTCATGACAGGATTCATTATGGCCGGTTACCTGGGTGCACGCAAACTGATATTCATCAATCAGCATCTCAGGGCACCGCTGGTGACTGACAGTCCGTGGTTTTATATTGCCCTTGCAGTGATGATCATCGGTTCCTTCCTCTTCCTAACGGGATTCCTTGCCGAGCTGGTGAACAGAAGGTCATCGGAAAGAAACAGGTACCTGATAAGGGAGAAGCTTAATCTCTGAAGCAGTAGGCAGTAGTGAGGAATTAAGAATTAAGAATTAAGTACTTATATATCAAGACCTTCAGACCTAAGACCTTCAGACTTTTGACTTTTGACTTTCGACTTTCGACTTTCGACTTTTGACTTTCGACTTTCGACTTTCGACTTTCGACTTTCGACTTTCGACTTTCGACTTTCGACTTTCGACTTTCGACTTTCTGACTTTCGTCCCTACCTGTGCCTCTGCGTCTCTCTCGTCAGCACCCGGATAGCCTCGGTGAGCTTATCCCATGAGTAGAGTTTCTTCTGATCCTCAATTCCTTCCCTGAACCGCTCTTCGTCGCCACCCCTGAAGAAATCGGTTATGGCCTCCGCGATGGCGCCGGGCTCAGGTGCAACAACATATCCGCACTTGCCGTTAGGGACTATCTCAGCAAGGCCTCCAACATCAGTAACAATCATAGGTTTGTTAAAGTGATATGCCACCTGGGTGACCCCGCTCTGCGTGGCTGACCTGTATGGCTGCACCACCACCGAGGCTGCTGAAAAATAATACCTCACCTCTTCCCTTTTGATGAAATGAGAGTGCAGTATTATCCGTGAGCCCAGGTTATGTTTATGTATAAGGTCGAAGTATGGCTTTTCATCTTCATAAAACTCCCCGGCAATAATCAGTTTCACACCCAGATCCCTGACAGCCTGGTCAGCCATAGCCTCCAGCAGCAGGTCAAGCCCTTTGTACTCCCTGATAAAACCGAAGAAGAGGATGAACTTCTCAGCCGGGCAGAGGTTCAGCCGTACTATTGCTTCGGCCCGCGTCACCGGCTCGCTGTAGTTGTCAAAGAGCGGGTGGGGCGATATGATGCACGGTATTTTTTTATTGAACTGCCGCAGATCAGCCTCGACAGCCCTGGTCATAACCAGCGCCCCATGGATGCTGTTGATGAAAAACTTCGTCAGCAGCCTGTCGCCTGTTCTTTTTTCATGCGGGATGACATTGTCAAAGATGGTTATGACGCGTGTATAACCGTTGCTTCGTATTATTCGCGAGATAAAGCCCAGTGACGGAGCCAGAAATGGAAGCCAGTACCTCATGATGACCAGGTCAGGTCTTATCCTCCGCAGACGCAGTCCCGTGCGGAACCAGTTCAGGGGATTGACAGAGTTAATGGCGCGTGTGATGGAGATACCCTCGGGAGCGTAGCCGTCTTCGTACTGGGTCTTGCCCGGGAACAGCAGCTGAGGGTACTGAAGCTTGAATGTGTAGATGGCTGCCGCATCCCCTTCCTGAAGGAGTTGCTGCGCCAGCCTCTCGTTATACGCCGCTATCCCCCCGCGATAGGGATGCGCCGGACCGCAGATGACAATACGCATCATAACGGCTCATCTTTAGGGTATACCCACTCACTGAGATACCTGTACTGGGGCATCAGTCCTTCATCACCAGTTATTGTTGCCCGAAGAATCATAGATGATGAGTTATCGATGAACAGATCGTTCAGGACATGATCCATCAGCTGCCCGCCAAAGTCGCTTGAGGCATCACGGGGCAGCTCGCCGGGGAGATTATCAATTGACATGACGGTGATATTCTCAGTCCTGACAAAGGGCTCTTCCTCGCAATGATGTGCACGGTTGTATCCGTAAAACGGATCTGCGATGCTTGTGGCCCTGATGGTGGTGGGTATCGGCCCTCCTATATCACAGCTTATATCGGCTATTACCGAAATGCGGAAATCAGGTTTCTCAACGTCTTCAGGGGTGAAGAAAACAGGTGATGCCGGGTCCCAGTAATGAGCGGCGATAAGGATATCTGTCACCCTGGTGAACCTGAGGAAGTCAGATACATAGTCGCCCGGATTATTAACAAAATTATTGAAGTCGAACGGTCTGCCGTCACCGTGTTTTACATAATGCTGCGGCCCTATCTGGCATACGACGGGCACATCATACTCTTTTGTAAGGAACTCTTCCGGGGTAATCTTGAGAAGGTTGCTGCAGTGTGACAATGTCTCCATCGCACCGGATGCCACCCGTCCTTCGCCAGTGACAAGTATCTTCAGCCCCGGCTTGAGCTGTATCAGATGGAGGCCGGCACACATCTCTGCCATGTCACGGCACTGGAATGCCGGCTTAAGCCTGAACCTGTTTGTCTTTATGCCGCGTGCCCGCAGGGCATTGTATGCTCCCACGATACCTGCCCAGCGGCCAAAGGCAACCACCCTCTGTCCCTTGTCGGTGGTGAGGTATTCATAATCAATAAGCCTTACCCTGTGCCTCAGTATCTCGCGGAGCATCTCGCGGTTGTAGGACTGCTTCTTTGCCACATGGGCAAAGAAGAGGTATGTCTTTCCGTCGATAAAGAGTCTCTTGTCAACCTCCTTCACGCCCATGAGTATGTCGCAGTCGCTGAGATCCTCGCGCATAGGAATCATGAGATACTCATACTCATCGTCGGTATAGCACCTGATGTCAGAGGGTTGTACGAAGAACTCCACGAACGGATACTTCTCTCTCAGTTCCACAATCTGTGCCGGCGTGAGGGGTACCCTCCTGTCAGGCGGGATCTTTGTCTCGCGAAGTATGCCCACCTTCACTTTCTTTTCCATTTCAGCGACTTTGAGGTATGCTGTGAAGATAAGAATTCGGCCCGGTTTTTGTAAATATATTTATCATATAAGCGCAATTATATGTACTTTTGCGGTGTAATTGATATATCAAGGGGCTGACCTGGTTTTGACAGCAAGCCGCGGTGGTATGTAAGCATGCAGAGGGTGGTGGCGCTACTCTATAACCTGTGCCACAAAACAATAACTGGCGAAAATAACTACGCTCTTGCTGCGTAACCGAACCAAGTAGGTTAAGCTTAACCCCGGCACAAGGTGTTGGGGCGAGACGTTTCCCGGGCGGTGATGCCCTGTACCAACCCGATAAGGAAGCGCACGCAATTCAGGGATAGCCCGACGGCCTCTCCGTCCCGACGGTGAAATCAAAGGAGATACGGTGTGATTCGGCTGTCTGCCACCTGGTCACTCCCGACAATCAAGGCAGGATAAGCATGTAGAAAGCATATGGTCGCCTTGCCTGGACGCGGGTTCGACTCCCGCCAGCTCCACAATCAAGCACAAAACAACCACCCCCGAAAGGGGGTTTTTGCTTTGAGGAAACCGTTGAAAACTTGTTTTCAAAAGGCTTCCGAAAAAGCAAAAAAAACCATGCGCAGCATGGTGGTTGTTTTGTATTTGCAGGACCGGAGCTAAGGGACGGCCTCACCCGGCCTGCCGGGTGAGGCACCCCCGCCGGAAACATATAAACCAGAAGCTCCCCTCCTGATGCCGCAAAACCATTTAATGACATCTGCTTTTGCCGCATCCCCCCATCATCATTAATAAAGAACTATCTTTGATACTTTTAAAATTCCGGAAATAACTGAAATTCTTACATACCGCAGAATAATCCTGTTCTGGAGTCCGCTGGCGCTTACATGGCTGATGATGTCAATCGAGCAGCCTTTTCTCATCGCCTTTATCGCCAGGCTCGATGAGGCGAAAATCAACCTTGCCGCATTCGGAATAGCAGGATCATTTGCAATGATAGTTGAAGCTCCGATAATAATGCTGATGAGTGCTTCCACAGCACTGGTCTCGGGGCGCAACTCACTGAGGAAACTGAAGAGATTTACTGATCTTCTTAATGCCGGCATCACAGGCCTCCAGCTTATCATCCTGTTGCCGCCGGTGTTCGACTTCATTGTTACCGGCCTGATGGGAGTACCTGAAGAGGTGGCAAGACTCGCCCATATAACACTTTTGATTTTCCTTCCGTGGGCCGCATCAATCGGTTACAGGAGGTTCTACCAGGGTATACTGATCAGAAATAACCTTACCAGACGGGTGACCTATGGGACAATGATAAGGCTGTCAGTCATTGTGATCACGGGCCTGCTTCTGTATTTATCCGGAGCGAAAGGGGCTTATGTCGGTGCGGCAGCAATGTCACTGGCCGTGATTTGTGAAGCAATAGCCACGAGGATAATGGTTTCCGGCACACTGAAGAGAATAATTCAAACGGATGATCCCGAGAATGACAGTATGAGTATGCGGTCAATTTCTAAATTCTATTATCCTCTTGCCCTTACCTCTGTCCTGTCTCTCGGAGTACATCCCTTCGTTACATTCTTCCTTGGCAGGAGCTATATGGCGGTCGAATCGCTGGCTGTTCTCCCTGTCGTGAGCTCACTCGTGTTCATTTTCAGAAGCATTGGATTATCATATCAGGAGGTGAATATTGCACTTATCGGCGATAGGAGACAGAACTACCCGGCATTGAGGAAGTTTGCATTATATCTTGGCATAATTGTCACAATACTTATCTCACTGATGGCTTTAACTCCGCTGGCCGATATCTGGTTTATCAAGGTCTCGGGACTGAGTAAGGAACTGGCTGACCTGTCATATCTGCCGCTCAAGATTATGATACTTATGCCGGCGCTCACCGTCCTTCTGAACTTCCAGAGATCATCCCTTATAATTAACGGTACAACCGGTCCTATCTCAGCCGCTACTGCACTGGAGCTTATCGGGATTATTGCAGTACTGCTTGTCTGTGTTGTATTCCTGAACCTCACAGGGGTACTCTCTGCCTCCATCGCCTTTATGGCCGGCAGAATCATGTCAGTCGTCTACCTGGCTCCAAAGCATGCGGTGGCTTCACGAGGCTGGAGATCGCGTAAGTAAAACGGGTTATGCCTCAGACAATTTTGTATATTTGAGTTATCCATTCTCAGGGTAATAAAAAAACTGAACTATGAAAAAGATCATTCAACCCGGATTCATTCTTCTTATAATGAGCTTAACTTTAACCACTGTAATGGTTTCAGCACAGGATATAATACTGCCCGCCCCACAAAAGTCAGGCGGCAAGCCGCTGATGGAAGCCCTGAACGAAAGGCAAACCATCAGGGCGTATACCGATGCCGGACTGACTACCCAGCAGCTATCAGATCTTCTGTGGGCGGCCTGGGGAATAAACAGGCCTGACGGACACCGGACAGCCCCTTCATCACATAACCGCCAGGAGATGGATGTTTATGTAACCCTGGAAACCGGACTTTATCTCTATGACGCCACAAAAAATATTCTGAAACAGATTCACAACAAAGATATAAGGGCACTGACCGGAACCCAGGATTTCCCGGCAACGGCACCAGTCAACCTGGTATACGTTTCAGATATGACAAAACGAGGCAAGAAAGAGGGGGATACAATAACTGATACGGATCTCCTCTCCTCATGGGCAAACACAGGCTTCATGGCTCAGAATGTATACCTGTACTGTGCCTCTGAGGGACTTGGCTGCGTCATCAGGGCTATGGTGCCACGTGACCAGCTGGCAAAGGAGATGAACCTGGCCAACAGCCAGGTGATCATCCTTGCCCAGACAGTTGGAGTGCCAGCCACCAAAAAGGGTGAATGAGGACTCAGAAGACAAGCCCGGAAGACTTATAGCTTCTTTCCCTCAGTCACAACGCTTTCAATCTATTGCCAGATCGCTGCCTGTCAGTTTCAGGTGGTTCTGATATTCCCTTGTTCCGTAAAGCGCATCCCGGAAGTTGACCAGCTCGATACGATTCTCCTTTATCCAGTTTTTAAGCCTAACGTCGCACAGCGCCGCAACATCCTGAACACGGCCAACGACAAACTGCTGGGCGCGTGCGCGGTTGCCCCTCTCACCAAGCCGGTAGACATAATAGTCTACATAGCCCGGATGCCATGACTGCGTAATAATAACATCTTCCGGATATTTAAGTATGCCGGCGCGGTCTTCGGTATAGAACAGCACAGGGTCATACTTTGCCTCCACCTGTGAGACACTGTCAGTCAATAAATCTATATATGCAGTAGTGCCGGCTGCGTTAATGATTTTTCGGCTCGCCCACTTCTCGTCGGCAACGGCAGCAGGGTTGGGGGTGGCTGAATAGTATTTAGCCCACTCCTCACCAGCCTCCTGGGCAGTCTTGATCTTTTTTACATATTCATCATTTGTGGCCGGCTGACCTGCAAATCCATACGGAAGGCCGTATTCATCGTTGACCTGTTTAACGGCTCTGCCCCATGGTGAGTTGCCCCTCCCGCCGCTGCCCGTGTCAGGGACCCTGCCGAGTATCTTGATGCACCTGTCGAGCTGAGCACGGAGCTCTCTCACTGCCTCATCAAAGACCACATCCTCCGCCCTGCTGAGGTCGAGCCTGAATCTGCCGGCAAACGGCCCCTCCTTTTCTACAAGAGAAGGGACCTGCTTTGGATCGAGCACCGGTGCTCCCCACATGTGCATGTGCCAGCCGACTGAAACCCATGGCAATGCCCTCAGTCTCTCAAGGGCATCTTGTGTCCCCGGCGAATCAAGCATTATATCCGCTGAGGTCACCACACCTTTCTCGATTGTCTCGAAGGCACCGATATTACAAACCTTCGAAAAACCGACATCGTCCGCCCTGACGACCATCTTCCGCCCTGCTCCTGCCGTGTAGTTAACTCCTTCAGCCCGGGCTGCAAAAGAGGGAACAGTGGCTGCAAGTCCCAGACCGGCTGCCCCGGCTCCCATGGTTTGAATAAATGTTCTTCTGTTGGTTTTCATTTTATGTTCAGTTAATTAATCAAGTATCATTAAGGTATTAAATCTGGCTGGCCCCTGAGGAAATGAAGTTTAAGCGTAAGAAGGGTACACACCATTTTCAGAGTAACGTATTCTCCCCAGACCCTTGACCTGTTTGTAATATGCCACCGACTTTTCACCGGTATTGCTGATTGACTCCTCGATGTAGGTATAGCGTTTCGGGTCTTCTATAACGTCATTAAGTGCTTCAAGGATGTTAAGTAATACACTGTTTTCAAGGTTGTTCGCAAAGTGACCTGAAAAAACATAGTCAAACTCATCGAGGCGGGTAACAAGTATTTTCAGGCGGTCACGATATGAAGTCAGGTTGCAATATTCCTGGTAAAACATCCCTTTTTTTGGTCCGCCGCCGCACCCTATGCGGTCGCTGATCACATCATCTCCGGCAATCAGGTTACGGCCTTTCTTGTCTATAAACATTGCATGACCTGCAGCATGACCTGCAGTCCAGAAGAGCTCGATGTCATAATCACCGCCAAGATTGAATATATGCCCGTCAGGCACACCAATGAGCTCATAATCCTTATACTGCGGCAAATCTTTCAGGTCATACTCAACATAGTCATTGTTGAACCTGTCCCAGGCTCCGGGTTTTACTACTGTTTTGATGTTGTCCACTTCATATTCATGGCAGTAAACCTTGTCCCACAGAACGTTCCCGAGTGAATGATCGCTTCCCAGGTGAGTATTCACAACAATTACCGGCATGTTTCCGGTCAACTGGCTGACAAGGCCTTTCTGGTTACCGAGTCCGAATGCGGTGTCAATCAACATCGCCTTTTCGGGCCCGATGATCAGGTACTGCCACACATCGCCGCCACTTCCCAGGCTTGGATTCCATAGTCCGTACATATTATCGGTGTACCTGTAGACTTCAACATATGGATTGATGTCATAAACTTTCCTGGTATCATTGCCTTCCCTGAACATCTTCTGGAATGTCCAGCTGAGATTGTTCTGTATCCAGTTTGTATTATTCTTATCATTCAAATCGCCCCACTTAAGCCGCTTTGATTTCGTTGCACCCTTAATCGGTGCCATCATAACTATATTTTTATTTTGCGCTTCCATTTTAGATCTCCCTGATATATCTTATTGTGACAGTTTTATTTAATCAAGCTTTCTTATAACCGTATGCAATAACGCTGAAATCCTTGATAAACTTGAAATATCGCACAGCCGGCTCGGTGGCGTTTTTGCCCCATGTTTCAATAGTATAATCAGGCTTTTCAGGATTGGCAAGGATTGCGTCGCAGGCATCCAGTATCTTGGGCATAAGGTTATTTTCTAAATCGTTCATGAAATGCTGAGGGAATATATAGTCATATTCGCCCATGCGATTCACAAGTCTCTGCACATTGTCACGATACGCCTTCAGCGATGTATTTTCACCATACGGACCAGGCTTGACAATATTGACGGAACCGCAGCCTGAGACGTCGCTGCAGATGTTGTCGCCGGTAAACAGATTGCGTCCTTTTTTATCAAGGTAGGCTGCATGGCCGGCTGCGTGGCCGCCTGTGAATACCAGTTCCACCTCGTAGTCTCCACCCAGGTTGAATCTGTGACCGTCTTTAACTCCGACTATTTCATATTTCTTAAACTTCGGCAGATCATTCCTGTCAAATTCAAGCCATATATTGTTACCAAAGGCGTCAAAGAGGTAATCCCACATATGCTCATTCTGGTTGTTAAGATATGGCACCAGGTATTCATGACAATAAACCTTTTCGAAACGGCAGTTGCCATAAGCATGGTCATAGTGTTCATGGGTATTTACAACGACGATCGGTTTGCCTCCTGTGATTTCATCAACCAGTCCTTTAAGGTCACCCAGGCCGTAGGCAGTGTCGATCAGCATCACCTTTTCCGGTCCGATGATAAGGTACATCCAGACGTCGCCCATGCCATCGCAGTTCTCGGTAAACAACCCGTACAGGTTGTCGCGGAACTGATAAACCTCGACATAAGGGTTGGCAGGGTATATTTTTCTCGTTTTGTTATGTTCTCTCAGCTCTTTCATGAACGCCCAGCTGATCTGGTTCTGCGGCACATCGAACTTGATACGTTTTGATTTCAGCCCTGATTTTATTGGCCACATCTGACTGTTCCTTTTCACCGGAACGACAGGGGGAGGGTTCTTGCTGCAGACTTCAGTACCGGGGGCTGCAGGGGCGGAAAATACAAGAGGTGAGGCCAGGGTAAGCCCTGCTGCACCAGCTCCCACATGCTGAAGAAAATTTCTTCTGTTGGTTTTCATATTGATCTCTGTTTAGTAATTTCAATTTGTAATTATCAGGATTGGTCTTACTGATCGAATAAACCTTGAACAAAATCAGTCAACAGCCAGATCACTGCCAATGATTTTCAGGTGGTTTTGGTATTCTCTCGTTCCGTATAAAGCATCACGGAAATTGACCAGTTCAATACGGTTTTCTTTGATCCAGTTTTTAAGTCTCGGGTCGCACATAGCGGCAACATCTTGTGTTCGACCTACAACAAATTGCTGGGCGCGGGCGCGGTTGACCCGCTCACCAAGGCGGTATACATAGTAGTCAACATACCCGGGATGCCATGCTTTGGTAAAAATCCAGTCTTCAGGGTATCCCAGAATCCCATTGGGATCTTCGGTATAATATAAAACGGGGTCATAATTCTTTTCAACTGATGAGATAGAGTCGGTTAACAGATTAATTGTGCCATTCGTACCGCCAGGATTATATATTTTACGACTTGCCCATTTCTCATCACACTTACCAAGGGTTTTGTCGGGGACCTCATAGTATTTTGCCCACTCTTCACCGGCTTTCTTGGCAGCTTTTATATGCTCTATCCACCTGTCACTGACAGGTGCGGCATCGCTGGTAAAATTATAAACAAGGCCAAAATCATCACTGACCTGTTTGACGGCTCTGCCCCACGGAGAGGAGCCTCTGTTTCCGCCGCCCGTATCCGGCACCCTGCCCAGTATCCTGATACATCTGTCGAGTTGTGCGCGCAGCTCTCTAACTGCTTCATCATAGACCACATCTTCCGCGCGGTTAAGATCCATTCTGAATCTTCCGTCAAATTGTCCACCCTTTTCCACAAGAGAAGGGACCTGGCTTGGCTCCAGGACCGGTGCTCCCCACATATGCATATGCCACTCGACCGAGATCCAGGGCAAAACTTTTAGCCTCTCGA
>Ga0209262_10000273_pt1 | contig 26526 bp, 19 predicted proteins | sample Lowcelwee11metaG_FD_187171 | JGI IMG/M metagenome (GOLD analysis project Ga0209262, IMG submission 187171) | Freshwater pond sediment microbial communities from the University of Edinburgh, under environmental carbon perturbations - Low... | ecosystem: Environmental > Aquatic > Freshwater >... | reverse complement strand
CCCAACCACCATCCGGCAATGAAGAACGTTGCGCCGGTGCGCAAGGAAATGGGCGTGCGCACCATCTTCAACATCCTCGGCCCGCTGACCAATCCGGCGAGCGCGCCCAACACCCTGCTCGGCGTGTTCCACCCCGACCTGGTCGGCATCCTGGTGCGCGTCATGGAGCGCCTCGGCGCGCAGCATGTGATGGTTGTCTGGGGCAAGGATGGCATGGACGAGGTTTCGCTGGGCGCCGCGACGCTGGTGGGCGAACTCAAGGACGGCGCGATCCGCGAATACGAGGTGCATCCCGAGGATTTCGGTTTGCAAATGGTTGCCAGCCGCAACCTCAAGGTCGCCGACGCGACGGAGTCGCAGGCGATGCTGCTCGGCGTGCTGGAGAACCGGCCGGGACCGGCGCGCGATATCGTCTGCCTCAACGCTGGTACGGCGCTCTACACCGCCAATCTCGCCGCCGACATCGGCGCCGGTATCGCGCTGGCGCGCCAGACCATCGAGAGCGGCGCGGCGCGTGCGAAACTCGATCAATTCGTGCAATTCACCCGCACGGTATGAGCGATATCCTGAACAAGATTCTCGCCGTCAAGCGCGAGGAAGTCGCCGCCGCGCTGGCAGTGCAGCCGCTCGCCGCGATGCGCGCCGAAGCCGAGGCGCAGCCCAAGGCCCGCGACTTCGTCGGTGCGATCCAAGCGAAACTCGGCGCTGGCGACACGGCGGTGATTGCCGAAATCAAGAAGGCCAGCCCGTCCAAAGGCGTGATCCGGCCCGACTTCCGTCCCGCCGAGATCGCCGCCGACTACGAAAAACATGGCGCGGCCTGCCTCTCGGTGCTCACCGACCGCCAGTTTTTCCAGGGCGAGCCGGCCTACCTGCAAGCAGCGCGTGCCGCTTGTGCGCTGCCGGTATTGCGCAAGGACTTCATGATCGATCCCTACCAGGTCTATGAAGCACGCGCGATGGGCGCGGACGCGATCCTGCTGATCGTCGCAGCGCTTGACGATGGCCCGATGGCCGAACTGGAAGACCTCGCCCTCGGCCTCGGCATGGCGGTGCTGGTCGAAAGCCACGATGCCGGCGAACTCGACCGCGCGTTGAAGTTGAAGACGCCGTTGATGGGCATCAACAACCGCAATCTGCGGACCTTCGAGGTGAGTCTCGACACCACCTTGTCGCAGTTGGCCCGCCTGCCGTCCGACCGTATCGTCGTCACCGAGTCGGGCATTCTGGCGCCGGCCGATGTCGCCACGATGCGCGCGCACAGCGTCAACGCCTTCCTCGTCGGCGAGGCCTTCATGCGCGCGCCTTCGCCGGGGGCGGAACTGGCGCGGTTGTTCGCCGCGAACTGAGTCCGCACGCCGCGCGAGCGATCCGATCATGGCGCCGCCCAAACAAAGGATTCGGATTCCCCCGGCGTGGCGTTTCCTGCTCCTGTTCCTCGGGCTCTGGGCGGTTGGCGTGGGGCTTCCCCTGCTGACCGGTTGGCAGAGTCTGGAACGCAAGGGCTACGACCTCCTGACCGTGACGGTGCCGCCCCCCGGCACCGAGTTGCCGATCTCGCTGGTCGCCATCGACGACCGTTCGCTCGACATCGTCGGCAAGCGTTGGCCCTGGCCGCGCGCGATCCACGCGCAACTCGTCGATCGGCTGGTCGCCATGGGCGCGATGGTGATCGTCTTCGACGTGGTGTTCGATGTGCCAGATACCGAGGAGAACGACGCGGCTTTCGCGGCGGCCATCCAGCGCGCCGGCAATGTCGTGCTGGCCGCCGAGCGTGTGCACCAGCAAACCTCGCACGGTACTTTGGTCAGCCGACGCGATCCCCTACCGCGTTTCGTCGAGATGGGGGCGTCGGTGGGCTTCGCCAACGTCGATATGGATCGCGACTTGATCTTGCGCGCCATTCCCGAACGCCCCGATGTCTTCTGGCGTCGCATGTTCGACCGGCTGGCCGGCCCGGCCGGTCTGGAGCCCATCCCGCCGCTCGTCCCCGGTTCGTTGCTGCGTTACCTCGGTCCGACGCCGGTTTATCCCACCGTGTCGGCCGGTCTGGTGCTCAACGGCGACGCCAGTCTGCCGGCCGATGCCTTCGACGGCCATATGGTGCTGGTCGGCCGCGTGACCCAGAGCGCATTGGAACTCGGCACGGAATACGACCTCTTCGCCACGCCCTTTACCGCCGGCTCGGGCGCGATGACGCCCGGCGTCGAGCTCCAGGCCAGCTTTGTCGAAAACGCCGTGCGCAACCTGGTGGTCGTGCCGGTCGCGCGCCAGCAGCAATGGTTGCTCATGGGCTTGCTGTCCCTGCTGACAGCCTTGGCTCTACTACGGCTGAAAATCGCCCCTATCGGCGTCGGCGCGCTGGCGATCCTGCTGTCCCTCGCCGCTGCGGCTTACGTGCTGTTTGCCCAGCATTCCCTCTGGCTGCCGATCCTCGCACCGGCAGCGATTCCCGTGCTCGGCTTCGTCGGCAGATACGGCTATTCGCTCTTCGAGGAGCAGCAGCAGAAGCGCGAAATCACGCGCATGTTCTCCCTCTATGTGCCGGATGGGGTGGTCGAGTCTCTGGTCGCCCATCCCGAAAAGATCTCGTTGGGCGGCGAGCAGAAGGAACTCACCTTATTGTTCTCCGATCTCGCCGGCTTCACCTCGGTGGCGGAAGCGTTGAGCCCGCAGGAGGTCGCGACCCTGCTCAACGAGTACTTCCAGGATATGAGCGACGCGATCTTCGAACAGCACGGCACCATCGACAAGTTCATCGGTGATGCCATCATGGCTTTCTGGAACGCGCCGGCCGACGATCCCGACCATGCCGCCCACGCCGTCGCCGCTGCGCGCGGCATGCTGTTGGGCTTGGCGGCGGTGAATGACCGTTTGCAAGCGCTCGGACTGCCGCCGCTGGATATGCGCATCGGCCTCCATACCGGCCCCGCCGTGGTCGGCAATCTCGGCTCACGGGCGCGTTTCAACTACACCGCTCTGGGCGACAGCGTCAACCTCGCCTCGCGCCTGGAGGGCGTGAACAAGTATTACGGCACCCACCTGCTGATTTCCGGCGACACCGCCGCGCGCTTGGGCGCATCCGCCGCGCAGTTCCTGCTGCGGCCGGTCGACCGCGTGCGCGTCAAGGGCAAGCAGGAGGCTGTGGATTTATTCACCCTGTGCCTGCGTCCGGAACGGCATGCACAACAGCTTGCCGCCTACACGGCGTATGTCAGCGGCGACTGGGTAAGCGCGCGCGAACAATTCGCCGCCTTGTTGGAGGACGATCCTGCGGACGGTTTGGCGCAGACCTACGTGGCGCGGCTGCAAAGCCTGCCATCCGAGCCGCCCGCCGATTGGGATGGCGTGACGACGATGGACGCCAAATAAAGCCCTCTTCGGCAATGCCTGCTCGCGCTTGCGCCGGATTGCGTATTGCCGCACTGCGGTAAAATTCCACGCTTTACTCATTACGGGCCGCAGCCATGAAACACATCGTCGACGACGTTCGCATCCGCGAAATCAAGGAACTCTCCCCGCCGGGCCATATCCTGCGCGAGTTTCCGGCCAGCGAGCCCGCCGCGACGACGACCTTCGAAGCGCGCGCGGCGATCCACCGCATTCTGCACGGCGCCGACGACCGCCTGCTGGTGGTGGTCGGCCCCTGCTCGATCCACGATTTCGATACCGCGCTGGAGTACGCGCGCCGCCTCAAGGCCGAGCGCGACCGCCACGCCGCCGATCTGGTGATCCTGATGCGCGTCTATTTCGAAAAGCCGCGCACCACGGTGGGTTGGAAGGGTCTCATCAACGATCCGCGCATGGACGGTAGCTTCAAGATCAACGAAGGTCTGCGCCTTGCGCGGCGCTTACTCTGGGAACTCACCGAGATGGGCCTGCCCTGTGCCACCGAGTTCCTCGACACCATCACACCGCAATACACTGCCGATCTGATCGCCTGGGGTGCCATCGGCGCGCGCACCACCGAATCGCAGGTGCACCGCGAGCTGGCTTCCGGCCTGTCCTGTCCTGTCGGCTTCAAGAACGGCACCGATGGCAACATCAAGATCGCTGTAGATGCGATCCGTGCCGGGCAGTCGCCGCACCACTTCCTCTCGGTGACCAAGGCCGGCCATTCGGCCATCGTGTCAACCAACGGCAATGAGGACTGCCACGTCATCCTGCGCGGCGGCAAGCAGCCGAACTACGACGCCGCGAGCGTCGACGCGGCTTGCGTTGAATTGGGCAAGTCAGGCCTGGCGGCGCGCGTGATGGTCGATTTTTCCCACGGCAACAGCCGCAAGGACTACCAGCGCCAAATGGAAGTCTCGACCGATGTCGCTGCGCAGATGGCGGCTGGCGAGGACCGCATTTTCGGCGTAATGGTCGAGTCGCACCTGAACCCGGGCCGCCAGGACCTGCAACCCGGCAAGCCGCTCGACCATGGTGTGTCGGTGACCGACGCCTGTATCGGCTGGGAAGACACTGTGACCGTGCTCGACCAACTGGCCGAGGCGGTGCGGCGCCGGCGCCTGGCGCTGGCCGCACGCTGAGCGCCGTACGCTAGGCGTTGAGGCTTTTTTGCCAGAGCACGTCGCCATGGCTGGCGTGCTTGTTGAGCCAGCGCGCCAGTACGAACAACAGATCCGATAGACGGTTGAGATATTGACGCGATGCTGCGGATACTGCCTCATCGTGCACCAGGACGACCACCGCGCGTTCGGCGCGCCGACAGACAGTGCGGGCGTGGTGGGCGAGGGCAGCCGCACGCGTGCCGCCCGGCAGGATGAATTCCTTTAAAGGTTCGAGGTCGGCGTTATAGCGGTCGATCGCGCTTTCCAGCCGTCCCGGCTGTGTGTCCTTCAGAAAGATGCCGCCAGGCACAGAGAGTTCTCCGCCGAGATCGAACAGATCGTGCTGAATGCCGGTCAGGAGCGCCCGCACATCTTCCGGCGCTTCTTCGCAGAGCAGCATGCCGATGATGGCATTGAGTTCATCGACGTCGCCCAGCGCAGCGATGCGTGGCGCATCCTTGCCGACGCGCGAGCCGTCGCCCAGACCGGTGGAGCCGGCGTCGCCGGTACGCGTGTAGATTTTCGAGAGTCGATAGCCCATGACGAGTAATGAATGAAAGTCGGCGTAGCCGCAGGGAATCCCCTTTTCGGGATTGGCGGGAGAGCGAAGCTTACGCGAAGATTTGCCAAGTATTTTTCGCCGTGATGTATTGACGTCAATAGTCGGGATGAAGCATAATAGCGGCCTTGGCGCGGGGTGGAGCAGTCTGGCAGCTCGTCGGGCTCATAACCCGAAGGTCGCAAGTTCAAATCTTGCCCCCGCAACCACGAATCCATGTAAAGCCAATCACTTAGCGGTGATTGGCTTTATTCATTTAGGACGCTCTCTTGGAAGCTTTCCTTATTTCCACCGGCATCGTTGCCCTCGCCGAGATTGGCGACAAGACTCAACTGCTGGCATTTATCCTCGCGGCAAAATTTCGCAAGCCGATGCCGATCATCGTCGGCATATTTGTCGCCACGGTGGCGAACCATGCGTTTGCCGGCGCACTTGGCTCATGGGTTACAACGCTTCTGGGGCCTGAGGCCTTGCGCTGGGTTCTCGGCCTGTCCTTTCTGGGGATGGCCATCTGGACCCTGATTCCCGACAAGTTCGAGGATGAGGAGGTGGGGTCGGCCCGATTTGGCGTTTTCGGCACCACTTTGATTGCTTTCTTCCTCGCCGAGATGGGCGATAAGACCCAGGTAGCAACCGTGGCCCTGGCCGCCCAATACCATGCCTTCGTTTATGTCGTGGCCGGCACCACGCTCGGCATGATGATCGCGAATGTTCCGGCAGTTATCCTCGGCGATAAAATCGCCCAGCGCATACCCGTGCGATTGGTGCACGGGATCGCTGCCGCGATTTTTGCCATTCTGGGGGGGGCTACTTTGCTCGGTGCGGGAGAGCGGTTCGGGTTTTGATCCGTACCGAAGCAGCGAGGAAAGCTGGCGTTTATTAGGCCGGACGCGGCTTGTTGTTGTTCGGGTTGCCGGTGCCGACTGGTTTGCCGCCTTGCTGTTGTGGTCTGCCGCCACCGCCGCCGCCAGGCTTGTGCGGACCCCTGCCGCCTTTGGGGCGATTTTTTCCAGGGAACATTGGTTTTCCCGTATAGCCGCTCGGTTGTCCGCCGCCGCCGCTGTTGCCACCGATGTTGCCACTGGCACGATTGCCTGGAGCGGTCTGAATCTCCAATTCGTTAAGTTCGTCCCACTCGGCATCCGTCCGGTCGCGGTCCGGAATTGAGAGCAACTCGCGAATCCGTCGCCGGGGATCGAAAATAACTGCTGCCGGTGCCACTGGCGCCGGAACCGGAGCCGCCGGAACCGGTTCCGGCGGAGTGGAATTGATTTCGTTTTCCACGGAATTCCTGTTAAAAAATTATGAAAACAACCCTGAGACTTAGTCAAACAGGGGTGATAGCGTTGTAACGCGCTTGCGGAATTTATCCCGATGTTGTTCGGGGTATCTGCACCGGATATGTATTCGACCGGCAGCACTTTTGGCCGATGCTATGACCAAATCCTCGCTCGCTATCTTACGCTTCAAGCTTAATGGCGGTCAACATGAGAAGAGATCGACGCGATTATCGGGACATGGGGCGCTACGGTCAGTCATGCAGGGGTGTTGCGGTCATGGTTGCAACACGCGGCGGCGGGCGTAGCGGATCTTCCTCGTTTGCGTATTCGGCGCGCGCATAGATGGCTTCCAGCGCCAACTCAGCGGTCGAGTAGAAGCGGCGCGCTCCGATGACGTCCCACAGGCCGGTTGCGCGCATGACGTCCATCACCTGTTTCTTGAGGCCGGCGAACAGCACGACAATGCCGTTTTCGTTGAGTCGCTCGACAAGATGGTGAATGACTTCCTCGCCTGAGGCGTCGATTTCGTTGATGCCGTCGCCGACAATCAATACATAGGGTGCTTCTGGGTTGTCCGCGACGGCATTCAAGACCGCATCCTCGAAATAGGAGATGTTGGCAAAGTAGAGCCGGCCATCGAAGCGGATGGCGGTAACAATGTTGGACGCAGGCAGGTTGTTCAATTTGGCGTCGCGCAAGGTGCCGTCTTTGTAGCGGCCGAGGATGGCGACGCGCGGTTTCATGGTGTTGTAGAGGAATAGCACCAGCGCGAGGCCGGCGCCGACCATGATGCCCTTGTCGAGGTGCGGCGCTGCCGCCAGGGTGACGAGGAAGGTGACAACGGCCACCATGCCGTCGACGCGGCTGGCCTGCCAAGTGTGCTTGAGTGCGGCAGGCGTCACCAGTCCGGTGACAGCAAGCAGAATGATGACGGCGAGCACGGCCTTGGGCAGGTGATAGAGGTAAGGCGTGAGGAACAGCAGCACGACGGCGACGAAGATGCCGTTGAATACCATGGCGAAGCCGGTCTTGGCGCCGGCCTGGAGATTGATCGCCGAACCGGTGAAGGAGCCGCAGGCCGGATAGGCCTGGAAAAATGCGCCGCCGAGATTTGAAAGACCCTGGCCGATGAGTTCCTGATTCGGGTCGATCTTCTGTTTGGATTTGGTCGCCATGGCCTTGGCCATCGAGATCGACTCCATGAAGGCGACCAGAGCGATGATCAGGGCAGCGGAGAGCAAGGACATGATAGCGTCGAGGCCCAAGGTCGGGAGGCGGAAGGCAGGCAAGCCGGAGGGAATGTTGCCGACGACGTCGCCGCCGCCCATCAGGCGCATTTCGCCTTTCTCGATTTTCTTGATATGCCAACTGCGGCCGTCGGTTTCGACGCCAGAGGGTACCGCACCCTTGATATAGAGTTCGGCGGGTTCGTTCTCCGGCGCCTTGGCACGCTCGAAGTGCAGACGGTTCAATTTCGCCAGTCTGACCTTGTTCTGGCTTTCCAGCGTGGTCAGGCCCAGTCGGGTCAGTTCGATGTCGTGGCGCAGGTCTGCGGCAGCGTGGGCATCCTGAGTCTTTTCGGCGGCGCGCAATTGGCTGGCCTTGGCTGTCAGCTCGGTCGATAGCGTCTTGATCCGGTCGTCGGCTTGGGCGTAGCTCGCCACCAGTTCGCGTGCAACGGGGTCAACGATCTGCTCGGGCTTGCCCTTGCTCTTGTGTTCGAAGCCAACGGCGACGCTCACGATGGTGGTGATTACGACCGCAACCAGTACGCTCGGCTTGGCGAGAATGCTGATTTTCTTCAACACCAGCATCAGTGCCAAAGCGAAGGCCGACATCGCCAGCGTCGGCAGATGGGTTTGCGGCAGATAGCCGAACATCTCCCACATATCGGCCAGGAATGAATCGCTGCGGCCCTTGGGAATGCCCAGCAGCATGTCGAGCTGCGAGGCGGCGATGATGATCGCGGCGGCGTTCATAAAGCCAAGAATCACAGGATGCGAGACGAAATTGACGATAGTGCCGAGCTTGATTGCGCCAAGCGCGAACTGGATCGCCCCGACCATCAAGGTCAGCAGCAGAGCCAAGCCGATGTAGTCCTCGGTGAAGGGCACCGCCAGCGGCGTGACGGCAGCAGCCGTCATCAGCGAGACGATGGCGACCGGACCGGTTGCGAGTTGGCGCGAAGAACCCCAGAGTGCGCCGAGGATGGCCGGCACGAAGGCGGTGTAGAGGCCGAAATAGACCGGCAGCCCGGACAGTTGTGCGTAAGCCATTGCCTTCGGTACTAGCACCAGTCCTCCGGTGATGCCGGCGATCAGGTCGCCGCGAATGATGTGGGAATTGACGGGGAACCAGGCGAGAAAAGGGAATAGGCGCAGCAGCAACTTGTTGGCGAACATGGTAACCCTCGGGCGGTAGCGGAGTGCTGACGTAGTAGGCGTAAACGATGCAAACTACATCTAACACATTGCAAAGCGCAACATTTTATCCATGAGGGTGAGTGAGGTGCCGAGAGAAGCGTTATGTCCGCATTATGCGTATCTATGTGATGGGCTTCCTGCCGTAGTTTCGTCTGGATCTAAGCGACTTTGAGGGTATGTCATTCGGATCGTATTACTTTTGCTGGATGGTAATTTGTCTGGAAAGAGTGCATCGTAGTAAATTGATTCATATGTATTGTTAACTTTCGTGGCCTCAAATATTCCCCAGATCAGGTCGATCAAGACGCGCGTGACGCTGTTCACGCTGGGCGTGCTACTGCTCGGCATGTGGTCGCTGTCGTTCTACGCCAGCCGCGAGTTACACACGGATGTGCAGCGCCTGCTGGGCGAGCAGCAATTGGCGACAGCGGCCTTGTTGGCGGCAAAGGTCGATCAGGCGCTCAACGAACGGTTGGCCGCGCTGGAGATCGTAGCGCAGGGCATAACCCCGGCCATGCTCGGTAATCCGTCGGTCTTGCAGGCGCGGCTGGTCGAGCGTCTGCTACTGCAGAGCAAGTTCAACGGCGGTGTGGTTGCCTTTGGTGCCAATGGTGCAGCACTTGCCGGCGCGCTGCTGCCAGACGACTACGACTTGGTGGCAGTCGCTGCTGTGCTCAAGGAAGGGAAAGCGCAGATCGGCCGGCCGGCCATGAGCCGGCAACATCAGGTGCCGGGTTTCGCCATGATCATGCCCATTCATGGCCCACGAGGACGGGTGATCGGTGCATTGGCGGGTCTGACCAACCTTGGCAGTGCCAATTTTCTGGACAATGCTTTTGACGAAACTTATCCCCAGTCGGGGGGCTATTACCTGCTTGTCGCGCCGCAGTACCGGCTGATCATCAACTCCACCGACAAAAGTCGCCGCATGCAAGCGCTTCCGGCCCCTGGCAGTTACGGATTGATCGACCGTTTTGTACAAGGCTACGAAGGGACCGGCATTACGCTCAATCCCGAAGGTGTGGAAGTGCTGGCTTCCAATAAAAATATTCCTGTGGCGGGCTGGCAAGTGGGCGTTGCACTGCCAACCGCAGAAGCCTTCGTGCTGATCGGCGCCATGCAGCAGCGCAGACTGCAGGCGACGATCTTTCTGACGCTGGTGGTGGGCTTTCTGGCTTGGTGGATGTTGCGGCGCGAGCTTGAACCCATTCTGGCAGCGACGCGCGCATTGGCTCGGCAGGCGGCGACAAACCAACCTCTCCAGCCTCTGCCCCGCAGCAGCCAGGACGAAATCGGCCAACTGATCGACGCTTTTAATCATCTGCTGGAAACATTGCGGCAGCGGGAAGCTGATTTGCGCGAGAGCGAGGCCAGATTGCAGGCAACGCTCAACGCCATACCCGATCTGCTGTTTGAGGTCGGGCTAGATGGCCGCTTTTACGTCTGTCATGCCCCATGTGGGGACTTGTTGTATACGTCGCCAGAAAATTTTCTTGGCGAGTTAGCTGCGGATGTGCTGCCTGCCGACGCTGCGGCCATACTGTTGGCCGGCTTGCAGGATGCGCATGAGTTCGGTCAGTCCAGTGGCAAGCAATACGCGCTTGACTTGCCGCAAGGCAAAAAGTGGTTCGAGATTTCGGTTGCCTGCAAACCGGCGCCAACAGGCGAAGATCCACATTTCATCGTTCTTGCGCGCGATATCAGCCAGCGCAAACGTGCCGATGAAGATTTGCTGGAAATGACGCTGGGTCTTGAGGAGCAGGTGAATACCCGCACCCTGCAGTTGCGCACAATTTCAGCGCAACTGACGATGACCGAAGAACGCGAACGCAGCCTGCTGGCGCAGGAGCTGCACGACAACCTGGGCCAACTGTTGGCTGCGATCAAGATCAAGCTGAGTACGCTGGCGACAAAATCGAAATCGCTGCAGTCGGCGATCGCCAGTATTGTCAAACTGGTGGACCAGGCCGACCAGTCGGTGCGACTGATCACGCAGCATTGGAGTTCTCCACAACTGAAAATCCTTGGCTTCGTGCCGGCCATCGAATGGCTGGGCGAAGATCTCCGACGTCTCTACGGCCTCACCGTGCAAAGCGATATCGATATTTGTGTGCAACAATCGCTGGAAAATGCGACGCAGACCTTGCTGTTCCGTTCGATCCGCGAGTTATTAATCAATGTCGCCAAACACGCCAAGGTCGCCATAGCCCACCTTACGGCCCGCTGTGACGGTATCAACTTGGTGATCACCGTGAAGGATGACGGTTGTGGCTTCGATTCGACACAACGCATAGGGAGGAACTCACATGGTGGCCGGTCATTTGGCCTACGTTCCATCTATGAGCGCTTGCATACGCTCGACGGCACCATGGACATCAACAGCAGCCCGGGTCAGGGCACCACGATTACCTTGACCCTGCCCTGTGTCGCACGCTCCATGGAGTGCCTACGGCCATGAAGCAGATTCTGCCTAATGAAGCCTGCAAGCACAGCCCGTCGGCCGGCGCGAAAGACAAGACTGCTGTGGGTGTCGGACTGCGGCAGCGCGCTGAAGCGCAATTCGCAAAAAATACGGCGCAGTTGCCGAATGATAAAGCGCCTCTATCGCCTAGTGCCATGCAGCAGCATCTGCATGAACTCGGCATTCACCAGATCGAACTGGAGATGCAGAACGAGGAGTTGCGCCGGCTGCAGGTTGAACTTGAGGTTTCATGGGCAAGCTATATCGACCTCTATGATTTCGCCCCAATTGGTTATTGCATTGTTAGTGAGCGTGGACTGATCCTGCAAGCCAACCTCAACATTGCCAGTTTGCTGGGCATAAGTCGGAACAAACTGATCAAGCAGCCGATTTCCCGCTTTATTTTCAGGGAAGATCAGGACGCCTACTACTTGCTGTGCCGACAGTTGCCGACAAGCGATGCGGTTAAGTCATGTGAGTTGCGCATGATCAAAATGGATGGCACATCGTTTTGGGCGCATTTGACCGCCATCGCAACTCAGGATGCAGCAGGCGCACCGCTGTTGCGCATTGCCCTGAGCGATATTAGCGAGCGCAAGCAGGCCACAGAAAGCTTGCGTTCGCTTTCGGCACAATTGACGCAGAGCGAAGAGCGAGAGCGCTGCTTGCTGGCACATGAATTGCACGACAATCTAGGACAACTCCTGGCGGCGATCAAGATCAAGCTGAACACACTGGAGTTGGGTCCGGTGGTCGGTACGTTGCCCCCGGCTATCGATAGCGTTGTAAAACTGGTGGATCAGGCCGACCAGTCGGTGCGGTTGATTACCCAGCGATGGAGCCCGCCAGTGCTGCGGGTTCTCGGCTTCGAGCCCGCGCTGCAGTGGCTGAGCGAAGACATCCGGCGGCTTTACGGCGTTACCATCCATGTCGACATCCAACCCGGCGCGCGAACGCTGGTCGATGCCACACAGGCAATGTTGTTCCGCTCCGTACGCGAACTTCTGATCAATGTTGCCAAGCATGCCCAAGGCAGCGCTGCTTACCTTTCCATCGGTTGCGATGGTAGCCACATGATACTCAGCGTGCGCGACACGGGTTGTGGCTTCGATCCCGCGCAAATCATGGCGGCTGCCCCCGAGCAGTTGAGCTTTGGTCTGCGCTCAATCCACGAGCGCATGCTGACACTGGGCGGCTCAATGATTATCGACAGCAGCCCCGGTAACGGCACCGCGATTACTCTGACTCTGCCTTGTGCCATTGCCGCGACAACAAAGGAGTGCCTGCAACCATGATTCGGATTCTTCTAGCTGATGACCACACGATGATCCGCGAAGCCCTGCGCGTCGTATTGGAAAGAGAGAGCAGCATGCAAGTCGTTGCCGAGGCCGGCGATGGGGAAACGGCATTGCAGATGGCGGACGAGTGGACGCCCGACGTCGTCATCATGGATGTTTCCATGCCTGGCATCTCCGGCTTTGAGGCAACACGGCGCTTGCGCACTAGACACCCCAACGTTAAGGTGCTGGCATTGTCGACCTATCTGGAGTCCAGCATTATCCAGCAAATGCTTGATGCGGGCGCCAACGGCTACATCGGCAAATCGGGTGCCGGCAGCGAGTTATTGCAGGGCATACGTTGCGTCCTGGCCGGTCGCAGTTATCTTTGCCCGCACGCTGCCGAGCTGATTGCGGATAGCCTGCGCCGGCCATTGCCCGTTGAGTTAGCGTCGAAAAATCCTGCCCTGACGTCACGCGAACGGCAAATCGCCGTGTTACTGGCCGAAGGCAAGAGCGCAACCGACATCGCGGATCAATTAATTATTTCTCCCAACACGGTCGAAGTTCACCGCCGCAATCTGATGCGCAAACTGGAGTTGCATAGTGTGGTGGAGCTTACTCGATATGCCATTCGTACTGGTCTGATCGTGGCCTGAATCAGGCCTGGTCGAGGTCTGCGGGCCGCTTCAGGTCGGCGGCCGTAGCACCGACATATGCTGCTGAATAGTCATAAAGTATTAGGCTGGATGCCCCTGTCTACGGGCATTTCAAGGCATACGACTCTTTTGGCATAATGCTTTTACACTAGGAAAAATACGGCTGACGCAGTATTTCAAATGCTCCCGGTCTGGCCTATCTTTGCATCAGTTCTGTGGCAGAGATTCACCCACAGTCCCGCTCTGAAATTCGCTTGTGAGGGAGACGGCTCATGCATGGACAAGACACCACGATGCTGCGGCAAGAGGGTAAGCAACCCCACCGCGCCACTGCCGGGAGCGATTGCTACGCCTCAAGTCCGATGTTATCGGCGCCAGCAGCCAATGACTTCGCCCCCTGCTTCCGCACTGCAAAGCTGCTCACATGCATCGAAGATTGCCAATGGCGCCGCGCATGCCGCAAGCCGGTCGCCGAGTGGCTGCGCCAGTGGTGATGCCGATCATGCTCGCACAAGACACCGCCAAGCCAAGCCAAGGGATTTCGCAGCCCAGCCGCGCCAGTAACCATTGTGGCAATAGCGACCATAGCAGCAATAGTGCCATCAGTTCCGCAACCCTCGCCGCAGCACGCGATAGCGCATGGAACTGCCGGGAATATGCTGAGTCTGTGGACCTGGTGTTAAGTATTCGCGATACCACCAACAGTCTGCGGGACGGACAGGTGCAACACTGGTCGATGCCGGCCAGCCAGATCAGCGCCGACTTTTTCTGCTCCGCCGAACATCCAAAAAATGGTTGGTTCTGCCTGCTGGCGGATACCGCCGGACATGGCTTGCCCTCCGCCATCTTCTCCCTGCAGATTCCGATTATCTTTCGCGAGGCGGTGCAACTGGGTCAGTCGCTGCCCGAGATCTATGTGCGCATCCACAGCGCACTGCTACGGCAGCATCTCGCTAGTTATTTTGTCTGCGGCCTGCTGGTGCGCATCTTTGAGCGCGACATCGAAGTCGTAAACGCCGGCATGCCCGAGGCTTTGCTGCTGGCGCCAGATGGACGTTTGCTCAACACGTTTGCCTCGCAGCAACTGCCGTTCGGTATCACGTCGGCGGTTAACGTGAGCGAACAACGTCACAGCCTGTCGATCGGCGAGGAAGCGATCTTGCTGCTGTATTCCGACGGTCTTACCGAATTGGGTGCGCCGGCTGGCGATGCTTTTGGTGAAAATCGTGTCCGTGCGACTGCGGCTGAAGGCGCCGAGCGGGTGGCCGATCAACTGATAAAGGGCGTCGCGGCGCACGGCCATACGGCGCACGACGATATCAGCATCGTCCAGATCAAGGCTCCGTTGAGGGGCGAGGTGGTGGCTGACGTTCCCATCATCGAGGATGCATTCCATGTGGCCGGGATCGATGCCGCCTTGCGCATTGTCGAAGGCTACCCGCGCGGCCTGCTGCTGACCGACGCCAATTTGCGCATCCTGTACGTCAATCCCGCCTTCAGTACGCTGACCGGCTATGCACCGGCCGAGACCTTTGGTCAAACGCTGCGCCTGCTCAGTGCCGGACGCGAGAGCGTCTCGTTCTTCCAGCAGATGTGGCAAAGCCTGCAGAAAGACGGCCGCTGGAGTGGCGATATCTGGGCGCGCCGCAAAGAGGGCTCAATTTACCATGAAAGTGCCGATATTAATGCCCTGCGCGACGATGTGGGGATCGCCACACATTATTTGATGACCCTTGCCGACGTGACGCAAACCCGGCAGGAACAGGAGCTCAAGCAGCATAAGGCCCTGCATGATCCGCTCACCGATCTGGCCAATCAGGTGCTGCTGGCCGACCGTGGCGAACAGGCTTTGCACCGGGCAGATCGGCTGGGGGAGCACGTTGCCGTTCTCTTTATCGATCTGGATCGTTTCAAGTCGATCAACGACAGTCTCGGTCACGAGATTGGCGATCAGGCGCTGGTCGCCGCCGCCAAGCGATTTTCCAGCGTGCTGCGCGAGTGCGACACACTCGCGCGTTGGCTGGGCGATGAATTCGTCTGCATCCTGCCGGAGATCATGCGCCAACAGGATGCCGGACTGGTGGCCGGCAAGCTCATTGCCGCGCTCGAAGCGCCGATCGAAGTGGCCGGGCACAGGTTCAAGATCGGCGCCAGCATCGGTATCAGCATCTATCACGAGGATGCCACTGCGCTCGACGACTTGATCATTTTGGCGGACCGCGCCATGCAGCTTGCCAAACAAGCTGGCGGCAATATCGTGCGCTTCTATTGCGCCGAAATCCACTTGGCCATGGAGAAGCAACTTGAGATGGAGGCCCGCCTCGACGCCGCCATCCGTAACGGCGAGTTGGTCTTGCACTATCAGCCCAAGATCAATCTGCACAACTGGCGCATCGAAGGCGCCGAGGCGCTGGTGCGCTGGCGCGATCCGCAGCGCGGCCTCGTACCTCCTGGCGAATTCATCCCCGTGGCGGAGCGTAGCGACCTGATCGCCAAAATCGGCAACTGGGTACTCAAAGAAGCCTGTGCCGCCCTGTCGCGCTGGAGCGCTGACCTGCCGACGGAATTCCATGTCGCCGTGAATGTTTCCCCTTTGCAATTGGCGCGTTCCGATCTGGTTGCCGAAGTTGGTGCTGCGCTCACGGCAAGCACCACCGAACCCACTCGGCTTCAGCTTGAAGTCACCGAGGCGCTCTTCATCAAGGATGCGCAAGGCGCCGCGAAGGTCTTGCAGGGCGTCGCCGATTTAGGCGTCTCCCTTGCGCTCGACGACTTCGGTACCGGCTATTCCAACCTTGCATCGCTCGCCAATCTGCCCATCGACACCTTCAAGCTGGATCAGAGTTTTGTGCGCGGCATCGACGGCAACCGCTCCAACCGCGCCATTGCCAAGTCTGTCTGGCAACTGGCCCACGGCTTGGACAAACAGGTCGTCGTCGAGGGTATCGAAACCTGTGGCGAATGCAGCCAGATCGAGACAATGGGCTATCGCACGCTGCAAGGGTACAAGTTTGGCAAACCCATGGCGGAGGAAGATTTTCTGGCGCATCTGGTCAACTGGAAGACTGAGCATTGTCCTTTCCATGAGCAGATTCAGCCCGTGGATGTGGGGGATACCCTGTTGCCCCTTTGGCACGCCTGCAAACGCAGGCCTGCTGCCGTAGATAACTGAATCGCAAAAGTCGGCGCTGGCGGAACGGCGTTCGATTCGTTCCTTGCGCCAGAGTACAGAATCTGGACGAGTCGCCATGAACATCAACATCACCGAGAGTTCCTGGAGCAAGGCTGCATACCAGCAGCTTAAGCACATACGCAACTTTTTCATCGTGGTGATCTGTGGCTTGGCGCTTTGCATGGTGCTTGCCCACTTTGTTATTGGCCGCTTCGGTGCCGAGTGGGCCATGATGCTTGGCTTTCCCCAGGTGTTGCTGGAAGCGATCCTGATTTTTCTCTCCGTTCTGGGGGCCGGTGCGGCAATCTTTCTGGTCCTCAGCCGGCTGCGCATCGGCAATTGGGGCGGAGTGGAAACCACCTTTTTCTCCAGCCTGGCCTATATGTCCCTGTTACAGGTCGAACGCGATCTGCTACGCGAGAAATGCCAGCAGACCGCCGCAGCGTTGAAGGAAGCCTTTGCGCTGGACGAGTCCTTCATTCGGCAGCACAAAGAAATCATCGGCTTTACCGAAACCTCGGCCATGCGGATTCTGGAGCGCATCACCGATCTGGATCGGCAAAGCCAGCGCCTGGTCGCCATGCTGAGTGCCGATGCGGAACAGTCCGGTGCGGGGCCGACCGACACTTCGACCAATCCGCAGGCGATTGGCGAGATCAAGAGTTTTATCGGCCAGCTCCCGGTGCGCATCAACCGTGAGCGGGAACAGTTCAGGCGCATCATCGAAAACGTCGGCGAACTTGGCAATCTGGTCGCCGTGATCAAGGATATCGCCAGCCAGACCAACCTGCTGGCCTTGAATGCCGCCATCGAAGCAGCGCGCGCCGGCGATCAGGGCCGGGGTTTTGCGGTCGTGGCGGACGAGGTGCGCAAACTCGCCGACCGCTCGCGGGAGGCGGCCAGCATGGTCTGGAGCGGGATCGAGAAGGCGCAGTCCGGTGTCGCTGCGGCTTTCAGCGAAGAGGCACAGGAGGCGCTCAACCATGACCTGAGCCAGGCCTTGTATCTGGCCGAGGTGATCAGCGTCATGCAGGCGGATTTGGAGTCCCGGGGCGCTGTGCTGCATGAGCGCATTGCCGAAGGGGCGGAGGTCAACGCACAGCTCGCCGCGCAAATCAACGACATGATGATGAGCGTGCAGTATCAGGATATCGTCCGGCAGATGGTCGAGCGCTTGGATGTTGCGCTGGGCGAGAAGGCCAATGTCTTCTCGGATATCGGCGCCAACCTGGAGATTGAAGAAGGCACGATCAAGCTCGGCGGCCAGGCGATCAAGACCATTCTCGCCAATTTCATCGCTCGGGAAAGTGTGCATTGCAACCATGCGTCCCGCGACACGAATGGTGGTAGCGCGCCGGTATTTTTCAACGCGGCCAAGGCGGAGTTGTTCTGATGCCTGGCATGCATTTTCTAGGAAGGAGAACGTCATGAACATCCCGGTACAACTCGACGCGGACAAGGCCAGAATCAATCTTCCGCCTAGCTTCGATATGTTCGTCCAGACCTATTTCCGTCAAGCCTATGCGAGCGTTTTGCATGATGCAGAAGTCAAGGAGATCGAGGTCGATTTCAACGATGTGTACTACATCGACAGTTCCGCGCTCGGCAGCCTATTGCTACTGCGCCAGCAGGCGGAGAAGTCGGCGCAAAGCATCACCATCACCAAGTGCCAACCCGAGGTGATGAAGGTTCTGACGATGGCGAATTTTCATCGCATCTTCAATATCCAATGAGATCTGGTCGGCAGTCCTGGCCACAGGAGGAGATATCACATGGCGCTCGTCCAAGCCGTATCGAATGCAAATCGTCGCAGTGTCGAAATGAAGCGGTGCGAAGTCGTGCGAGTCGACTCTCCCGCTTTCCTGATTAATTCGCGCCAGAATGCCTGCCGCTATGAAACGGCCGCAGGCAAGCCCTTGGTCAGGGGGTATTACCTGGTCTTGTGGCCGGCCAAGGCGTCCCCGGCGGTTTATGGGCGCGAACTGCGCTATCTCGGTCCGTTTCCGACGCGGGCAGCGGCGTGTCTGTTGCAGACTAGCGCGCTCGGTCTTGGCATCGTCGAATCAGGAAAGGATAGCTGTCCGGCGGCCTCCTCGGCCGGGTCGCGCTGGTTAATGTTAAGACCCGACCAAACCAAGCGATTCCTCGATGCCGAGATGTATGTTCATGGCCTGCACCGCCGCGCCCGAGGCGCCCTTGCCGAGGTTGTCGAGGCGTGCCATCAGCAGCATGCGTTCGTCGTTGCCGAAGACGAACAGGTCGACGCGGTTGGTGTCGTTGCAGGCTTCGACATCGAAGAAGCCGCCGTCGGTGTTGCCGTCTAGGTCGAACGGCGCGACGCGGATGAACTGTTCGCCGGCATAGTAGTCGGCGAGTATGGTGCGCACGTCGGCCGGCGTGGCCGTGCGTACGAACTGGCGCGGATGCAGGAAAACGGTGACAGCCATGCCCTTGTAGAACGGGCCGACGATGGGCTGGAAGACCGGCGGTGTGGTCAGGCCGGTATAGGCGCGCATCTCGGGCAGGTGCTTGTGCATCTGGCCGAGCGCATAGGGGCGCGGCGCGTTCAGATTTTGCCTGCTTTGGTATTCCTCAATCATTTTCTTGCCGCCGCCGGAATAGCCTGTGATCGAGTTCGCCGCAAGCTGCGTGTCGGCCGGCAGCAGGCCGGCCGCGACCAGAGGCTTGATTGCCAGGATGAAAGCGGTGGCATGACAGCCAGGATTCGAGATGCGCTTGGCCGCGCGGATTTTTGCGCGCTGGTCGCGGTCGAGTTCCGGCAGGCCGAACGTCCAGTCCGGATGCACGCGATGGGCCGTCGAGGCATCGATGACGCAGGTGTTCGGGTTGCTGACCAGCGCTGCTGACTCCTGCGCCGCCGCGTCGGGCAGGCAGAGAAAGGTGACGTCGGAGGCGTTGATGATGCGCTTGCGCTCGGCAGGATCCTTGCGTTTGTCCGCATCGATCTTCAGGAGCGTGACGTCGCTGCGCTTGGACAGGTACTCATTGATTTGCAGGCCGGTCGTGCCCTCCTGGCCGTCGACAAAGACTTGGTAGGTCATGGTGTATTCGCGTGTTGGTTGGTGTCGAAAGACCGCATCATCGCAGAAAGCAAGGTGGCCGTGCGCATGCGCCACCGTGTCCTACAACTCCATCTGATAGCGCTTCAGCTTGCGCCACAGCGATACCCGGTCGATGCCGAGGATCTGCGCGGCGAGGGTCTGGTTGCCGCCGGCTTCCTGCAATACCCAGCGGATGTAGTCGCGTTCCTGTTCTTCGAGCGAAGGCAGGCGGCCTTCCTTTTTGCGGAAGGTGCGGATCGCCAGTTCGCGCAGGTCTTCGGGCAGGCTGGCGACCTCAATGGCGTTGCCGGTGGCGATGGCGACGCCGCGCTCGACGATGTTCTCCAGCTCGCGCACATTGCCGGGAAAGTCGTAGGCCTTGAGCAGGTCGAGCGCTTCGGGAGCAATCTCGGTGACGTCCTTGCCCATGCGTGCAGCGCACTTCCGCAGGAAGTGGTAGGCCAGGAGCGCTACGTCTTCCTTGCGGCGCGACAGCGGCGGGATTTGCAGATTGACCACGTTGAGGCGGAAATAAAGGTCCTGGCGGAAGTCGCCGCCTTTGGCCATGTCCAGCACATTGCGGTTGGTGGCGGCGACGAAGCGCACGTCGACCTTCACCGGCGTCGTCGCGCCCAGCGGCAGCACTTCGCGTTCCTGGATGACGCGCAGCAGCTTCACCTGCATCGCCGGCGACATCTCGGTGATCTCGTCGAGAAACAGCGTGCCGCCGTCGGCCGCGACCAGCAGACCTTTCTTGTCGGTGCCGGCGCCGGTGAAGGCCCCGCGCACATGGCCGAACAACTCGTTGGCCAGCAGTTCCTCGTTGAAAGCACCGCAGTTGACGGCGACGCAGGGGCCGGGATGCTCGCCCTGGCCGCGCTTGCTGTGGTGATGCAGATAATGGGCGAACAACTCCTTACCGGTGCCCGATTCGCCGGTGATCAGCACGTTGCAGTCGGTCGGCGCGATCTGCCGCGCCATGTCGAGCAGGCGCTGCATCTCGGCGTTCTGCGTGATGATGCGCACCTTGCCCTGATAGCTTTCAACTTGCTCGCGCAGGGCGAGGTTCTCGCGGCGCAGGCGTACCTTCGCCAATGCCTCGGCTGTCACCTTGCGCACCTCGTCGAGGCGGAAGGGCTTGGCGATGTAGTAGAAGGCGCCGTGTTTCATCGCCTCCACCGCCGATTCCAGCGTGGCAAAGCCGGTGATGAGGACGACCTCGGTGTCCGGACAAGTCTCGCGGCACTTTTGCAGGATCTGCATGCCGTCGGTCTTCTCCATGCGCAAGTCGGTGAGCACCACGTCGAAAGTCTGCTTGCTGAGCAGGGCGATGGCGTTCGCCCCGCTTTGCGTCGCCGTGACCTCGTAGCCTTCTTTTTTCATCACATGTTCGAGATTTCTCAGGGCGACTTTTTCGTCGTCCACGATCAAGAGTCTGCCGGTACTCATCAGTTGGTTTCCTGTACAGGGAAGCGGAGGAGGAAGCTGGTGCCCTGGCCGGGCGTGCTTTTCACGGCGATGCAGCCGCCGTGTTCCTCGACGATTTCAAAGACGACGAAGAGGCCGAGCCCGAGTCCCTGGCCGACTGCCTTGGTGGTGAAAAAAGGATCGAAGATGCGCGGCAGAATCTCGGCTGGGATGCCGCAGCCGTTGTCGCGGATCTCGATTTCGACGACGGCGCCGCTCGGACATTGGCCGAACACCAGCAGATTGGCCGGGCAGGGCGCGCGCGTGGCGCGTGCCGCGATATGGATCGTGCCGGCACCCTCCAGCGCGGCGGCGGCGTTGCCGATGAGATTAAACAGCACTTGTTGCAAGCGCTGTTTGTCGCCCGCAAGCGTCAGCGCGGCGGGGATCGCTATGTCGATGCCGACCTGCGCCGGAATCTGTCCCCTGATCAAGCGCAGGCTTTCTTCGACCAGCGGCACAAGCGCCAGGCTTTCGCGGTGGAAGTCGCGGTCGCGCGCGTAGTCGAGCAGCGAGCGCACGATGCGGCGTGCGCGCCAGGTTTCGGTGTCGATCTGCGCCAGGAGATCCTTCTCGAACGCCGTGCCACCAGAGCCGACTTCTTCAGCAAGAATTTCGCAGGAAGTCGAGATATTCGACAACGGATTGTTGAGTTCGTGGGCGACGCCCGAGAGCAGCGTGCCCAGCGCCGCGAGCTTTTCCGCGCGCACGAGTTGGCCCTGGCGCAGTTCCAGCTTATGCAGCACATGATTGAAAGCCCGTGTCAGCGAGGCGATCTCGCGGTCGTCCGCCGCCATGTCGATCTGCGTCAGCCGGCCGGCCGCTACGGCGGCCATGTTGCGTTCCATCTCCTTGAGCGGCCGCGCGACGCGGCGCGCCAGCAACTGGCCAAGACCGACCACCAGTGCGGCCACCACGCCGATGGAGACCAGCAACCAGAGCCGGTGGCGCGCGAGTTGTTCCTGCAACAAGCTGCGTTCGGCGCGCGCCCAGCCTTCGGCCGTGGTGACGATTTCCTTGCCGACCTGGCGGATGCGCGCCTCGCGCGGCGGGTCGCCGCCCGCCTCGGCCTGCGCTGCCATCAGCGCGGCGTAGTCGTCGAGCGCGCCGTGCAGCGCGCGGATGCGTTCCGGTCGCTCGAATCTGGCGAAGAGCGCTTCATGCGTGTCGAGCAGTTGGCGCGCCTGCGCCACAAAGGCGCGGTTCTCCGCGAAATCGGTTTGTTCGCGGTAAAGGAAATAGTTTTTCTCGAAGCGCCGGATTTCCAGCGCGAGGCCGAAAAACTGGCCGATGCGCTCGCCCGCGACGATCTGCGCCTCCAGCAGGCGCATTTCCACCAGAGAGAACACCGATAGGCCAATCACCAGTGCGGCCACCACCCCGTAACCGAAAACGATCTTGCGGCGTAGCGAGTCGATGGCGAAGGTGCGCGTAAGCATGAGTTGCATTATGCAACCACCGCTCTATCTCGTGCAACAGTTCGGCGCGCCATGTTAAGACTGCGTTAAGGCCGGCGACAGCGTGATGACTGTTGCCAATTGCAGCAACTTGGTTTGCGGATGGTGTGGCCTTGCATTGATGATATGCAGACTTATCAATGCCTTGAGGGCGAATGCTGGCTTGGCATGGAAGCTGCGAATTCCTTGTCGCTCATGTCGAAAGGGATCGCACGTTGAATCGGAAAAATCATGGCTGGCCGCAGGCTTGAACGCAAGGTGCTGCTGGCCGTGCGTGCGGGCTTTGTCGATCCGCGCCTGCTGGCTTCGGCGCGCAGCCTGTGCCAGCGCATGGATGCGGAACTCGACATCCTCGTGCGTGCGCCCGACGACGCGCTGCCGACCGAGGTCGAAAGCTTCATTCGCAGCCTGCGCGCCGACGGCGTGCCCTACAGCCTGAGCCAGAAGCCCGTCCTGCGCCGTCGCGACATCGTGCAGCACGCCAACACCCACGAATGCATTTCCACCGTGGTGATCGATTCGCTCGAAGGTTGGGAAGTGGTGGCCGAAGACCGCGCCAGCGACCCCTGGGCCAAGCTTTCCTGTCCTCTGGTTACCGCCGCCCCGCCGAAAAAATAACGTCAGACCGCTATCGGAATCCGCATGAACCTGCAGAAACTCTTCCCCTTCCTCGCCTGGCTGCCCTTCAAGGGCGACAGCCTCAGAGCCGACTTCATGGCCGGCCTTACCGTTGCGCTGGTGCTGGTGCCGCAGTCGATGGCCTACGCCCAGCTTGCCGGCCTGCCGCCTTACTACGGCCTGTATGCCGCCTTTCTGCCGGTGATGGTGGCGGCGCTGTGGGGTTCGTCGAATCAGCTCGGCACCGGGCCGGTCGCCGTGGCTTCGCTGCTCACCGCCTCGGCGCTGACGCCATTGGCGGCGCCGGGCTCGCAACAGTTCGTCGCCCTCGCCATCATGCTGGCGCTGTTGGTCGGCATCGTGCAACTGGCGCTAGGCGTGTTCAAGCTCGGCGTCATCGTGAACTTCCTTTCGCATCCGGTCATCGTCGGCTTCACCAACGCGGCGGCGATGATCATCGGCCTGTCGCAGGTCAATAAGCTGATCGGCGTGCCGATGGGACGCTCGGAATCCTTCATCAACGACATCTGGGGCGTGGCGAAGCAGGTCGGCGACACGCATTGGCCGACCTTGGCGATGGGCGTCGTCGCCATCCTCATCATGTATGGCATCCGCAAGAAGGCGCCCAAGCTGCCGGGCGTGCTGATCGCCGTGGCCGTGACCACCGTCGCTTCCTGGGCGCTGCATTTCGAGATCAATGCCGGTGGCACGGTCGAGCAGATTGCCGATACCGAGCTCAAGGCCATGGTCGAGAAAGTGGTGATGACAACGCGCAAGTTGGCGGACGCCAACCGTATCGTCGCCGAGAAATCGGTCGCGGCCAAGTCGGCCCACAAAACCGAAGGCGAGTTGAGCGTGAATGTGGTGAATCTCGATGCGCAACTCGATTTTGCCCGCATCGAAGTGCGGGCCGCCGAACAGGAATCCGCCGATCTGCGCAAGTTCCTGCGCGGCATCGCCGTGCTGCGCAGTACCGACGCGGCCGGCAACACCGTGGCGCTCTATCCCGCCAGCAAGCTGCCGGCCGATGCCAAGACCGATGGCCGCGTCTACCGCATTCGCGGCGTGAGCGAAGAGGGTTTCAAGCTGATCGGTGGCGGCGATGTCGTCGGCAGGATTCCCGAGGGTCTGCCCTCGGTCAGCCTGCCGGCGATGAACTGGGAAATGATCGGCAGCCTGTTCTCCGCCGCCATCGTCATCTCGCTGGTCGGCTTCATGGAGGCGATCTCCATCGCCAAGGCCATCGCCGCCAAGACCAAACAGAAGATCGACCCGAACCAGGAACTCATCGGCCAGGGCCTCGCCAACCTCGTCGGCGCGGCGACCCAGGCCTTTCCGGTGTCCGGTTCCTTCTCGCGCTCGGCGGTGAACATCAACGCCGGGGCAAAGACCGGTATGTCCTCGGTGTTCACCGGCCTGTTCGTGCTGCTCACGCTGCTCTTCCTCACGCCGCTGCTCTATCACCTGCCGCAAGCCGTGCTGGCCGCCGTCATCATCATGGCGGTGATCGGCCTGATCAACTTCGGCGCCATCAAGCATGCCTGGCAGGCCAACAAGCACGACGGCATCGCCGCCGTCGTGACCTTCGTCGCCACGCTCGCCTTCGCGCCCCATCTCGACAAGGGCATCATGGTCGGCGCCGGCCTCGCCGTCATGCTCTACCTCTACCGCACCATGTCGCCGCGCGTCGCCATCCTTGGCCGCTACCATGACGGCACGCTGCGCGACGCCAAGGTGAACAATCTGCCGCCGTCGGATGTCGTCACTGCCGTGCGCTTCGACGGCCGGCTCTATTTCGCCAACGTCTCTTATTTCGAGGATGCCATTCTCGAAGCCGTGGCGGACAACCCGCAGGCACCCTATCTTCTGATCGTTGCCGATGGCATCAACGAGATGGATGCCTCGGGCGAGGAAGTCGTTCATCATCTGGTCGAACGCCTGCGCGGCAACGGGGTGACGGTGGTATTCTCCGGGCTCAAAAAACAGGTGATCGACGTGATGCGCGCCACGGGACTGCTCGATTGCGTTGGCCAGGCCAATATCCATGCCACCGCCGACTTGGCGCTGGCATGCATCTACGGCACTGTCGAACATCAAGGGGAGGACGCGCTGCGTCCGGTGTCAGCCAGTTAGGTTTGCGGTTGGGTTTCATTCGTGGGCGTCCTGTCTTCGCTATTGCTATTGCCTTTGCTCGGCGCCTTGATATTGGCGCTGCTGCCGACGCGCAATCCGCTGCTGATCCAGCGTGCCGCGCTGGGCGCCGCCGGCGTGGTGCTGGGCTATGCCCTGTGGCTACTCGCTTGGTTCGACCCGCGCCAAGCCGGCATCCAGTTCGCCGAAACCCATGACTGGCACGCGCGCCTGGGTTCGAGCTTTTCCCTGGGCGTCGACGGTTTTTCGGTGCCGCTGCTGCTGCTCGCCAGCCTGCTGATGGTCGTCGCGGTCATCGCCTCCAGCGCGGTGAAGCAGGGCGCGCGCATGTATTTTTCGCTGCTGCTGGTGCTCGAAACCGCGATGTTCGGCGTCTTCATGGCGCGCGACTGGTCGCTGTTTTATGTGTTCTGGGAACTCACGCTGATCCCGCTGTTCTTCCTCATCGACCGCCTGGGCGGCTCCAACCGCCAGCGGCGGCAGAAGGCGGCGCTGAACTTCGTGCTCTACACCATGGGCGGTTCGGTGTTCATGCTGATCGCGCTCCTGCTGCTCTATGACGCCGTGCCCACCCACAGCTTCGGCATGGGCGCCATCGCCGAGGCCGCGCGCGGCCTGCCGGTGTCCACCCAGGCCTGGATCTTTGCCGGCCTCTTCATCGGCTTCGGCGTCAAGATGGCGATATTCCCCTTGCATGGCTGGGTGCCGTTGGTGTATGCCGAGGCGCCCGCCGCGTTGCCCTTGATCTCCTCCGGCGTGCTGCTCAAGATGGGCGGCTACGGCATGCTGCGCGCCATCGAGACCCTGCCCGGTGCGGCCTGGGCGCTGCAAGGCTGGCTCGCCGCGCTGGCCTGCGTCACCCTGCTCCATGCCGGCGTGTTGGCCTGGCGCCAGCGCGATCTCGTCGTCATGCTCGCCTACGCCTCGATTTCGCACATGGGCGTCGTCCTCTTGGGCATGGCCGCCCTGAATACCGCCGGCCTGACCGGCGCGGCGCTGCAAATGCTCGCGCACGGTCTGGTCGCGGGGGCGCTGTTCCTGCTCATCGGCCTCTTGCATCAGCGCACCCATACGCGCGATGTCGGCGACTACTCCTCGCTGGTGCGCACCATGCCGCGCTTCGCCTTCTTCATGGTGCTGGCGCTCACCGCCGCCGTCGGCCTGCCTGGGACGGCCGGCTTCGTCGCCGAACTGCATGTGTTGATTGGCGGCTACGCGCGCTGGAGCGGCTGGATGGTGCTGCTCTCCCTGTCCTTGTTGATCGGCGCGGCCTATGCCTTCCGCACCGTCGGTCGGCTGTTCACCGGTCCGGTCGATGCGGCGATGGGCGCTGTGCCGGACCTCGGCCGCGCCGAAATGGCCGCCGCCGGTCTGCTCTCCGTCG